>Ga0247727_10000677_pt1 | contig 83757 bp, 67 predicted proteins | sample WisWelCaveWW1625_FD_202498 | JGI IMG/M metagenome (GOLD analysis project Ga0247727, IMG submission 202498) | Biofilm microbial communities from Wishing Well Cave, Virginia, United States - WW16-25 | ecosystem: Environmental > Aquatic > Deep subsurface > Groundwater > Cave microbial mat | place...
GTCGCGCAGTCCCGACTCGGTCAGAAAACTGTCGAGCTGTCCGATTCTTTTGTCCACGTGGGCGATCATGCCGAAGAATCCGGCCGGCCCCTTGCCCTGGTACGGCTGCGTAAATTCGTCCAGCTCGACGTGCGGCCCGTGCGGGGCGTTGGTCGGTAGGTAGCATAGGAACGGTTCGCCTGCGGCGTGTCGCTCTTTGATCCACGCAGTCGCGGCGTCGAACCACAGGTCCGTGCAATGACCCGTGAATCTCTTTGGTCGGCCATTGTGGAAGTAGCGACCATCGATTAGCGGGTTATCGAATTCGGGCGCGGCCTGCAGCATGCCCCATCCGAGGTGATAGACCGCCTCGTGAATTCCCTTGTCTATCGGCCGATTGGGAAAATGGTCGCCCAGATGCCACTTGCCGAAGATCCCGGTTTTGTAGCCGGCTTCGGCAAAAAGCTCGGGCATTGTCGGGATTCCCGGCCGAATGAACGATCGTCCGGCGGTGACCGACGTGGCGCCGTTGCGCACCGCGTCCACACCGGTCAACAGTTGCCCGCGCGTCGGAGTACACATCGGACAGACGTGAAAATCCGTGAGGCGCACCGACTCGCGAGCGAGCCGATCCATATTTGGCGTCTTCAAAATCGGGTTGCCGGTGAACGAAAAGTCGCCGAGCCCTTGATCGTCAGTGAGAATTATGAGCACGTTCGGCCGCGAGGCGGGTGAATCGCTTGCCACCGCAGTAAGATCAGGCGCACACATGGCCACCCACAAAGCCAAAAACTGCATTCGATTTCTCATGGGTTGCCTTTCTGAACAAGTTCATCCGATGTAAACGATCCCGGTGGACCGGCTCGAGTCAGGGGGGCCAATGGCCAAGATTGTCCGATGTCTTTGGCAGACATCAATGCATTTTCCTTGGGAAGCGTTAGAATATGGGCCACGCGGTTTGAACTTGCCTGCTGCCCCTACAATGAGTCGCGACAAAGTGGCCCAACCTCAACACAGCCCACGACCTCTGCGAATTTCGGCCGTCAGCTTCGGCCTGCTCGTGATTTCTTGTTCGACCCTTGCGATTGTGCCGGCCGCCGAGTCGCCCGTGTCGAGGCGACTGGATCATTGGGCATTTAAGACACCCACCCGGCCGGCGAGTCCACACGTATCCGACGCGAACTGGGTACGAAACGGGATTGATGCGTTTATCCTCGCGCGACTCGACCGCGAGGGAGTTCGCCCATCGCCAGAAGCCGATCGCACGACATTGATTCGCCGCGTGACGCTCGACCTGACCGGCTTGCCGCCGACGCCGGCGGAGGTAGATGCGTTTCTTGCAGACGATTCGACGAGTGCCTACGAGCGCGTCGTGGACCGGTTGCTGGCGTCGCCGCGCTATGGCGAGCGAATGGCGGTGCCGTGGCTCTACGCGGCGCGGTACGCCGACACGAGCGGATATCAAAACGACGGCCCGCGGCACATGTGGCGCTGGCGCGATTGGGTGATCGATGCGTTCAACCGAAACATGCCGTTCGATCAATTCACCGTCGAACAGATCGCGGGCGACTTGTTGCCGGACCCGACGCTCGAACAACGCATCGCGACCGGATTCAATCGCAACCATCGCGGCAACGCCGAAGGCGGGATCATCCCGGAGGAGTACGCGGTCGAGTACGTCGTCGATCGCGTGGAGACCACGGCCACTGTGTTCCTGGGCCTGACACTCGGCTGTGCCCGTTGCCACGACCACAAGTATGACCCGTTCACGCAGAAGGACTTTTATCAGTACTTCGCCTACTTCAATAACATTCCCGAATTTGGCCGCGCGATCAAAGAGGGTAACTCGCCGCCGTACATCAAAGCCCCGACGGCCGACGACCAGCTACGCCTTCGTCAGCTTGATGAAATGGTCGCACAGGCGGACCGAGAAGTCGCGGGACATTCGGCCCGACTGACTTCGGCATTGACCAATTGGGAGAAGGCCATCGACTTGGTAGGCCAGCCGGAAGAATGGTCGATTGCGGAGGGACTGGCCGCGAGTTTTGCCCTGAACCGTGACGCAAGCGAGGCAGGAAATCGCTCCGGCGAGGGCAAGTTCGTGGACGGCGAACCGGCGTTTGCGGCAGGGCGACTTGGCGAGGCTGCCGACTTCGATGGCCGGCGATTCATCGACGCTGGAAACATCGCCAACTTCGGCTACTTCGACCGGTTCTCGCTCAGTGCGTGGATATTTCCGCGCGGCGGGCACGGCGGCACCATCATATCGCGAATGACCGACGCCGATCAGGCGGACGGCTACTGCGTGCACCTCAAGAATGGCCGAATTCAAGTCAACCTGGTGAAGCGCTGGCTCGACGACGCGATCCGCGTTGAGACCGAGCGACCCTTGGCTCCCGATGGCTGGCAACACGTGATGGTGACCTATGACGGTTCGCGCACGGCCGGCGGCATCACCATGTTCATCGACGGCAAACCGGAAAAGTTGTCTGTCAAACTCGACTTCATCAATCAGTCGTTTGCTGCAAAGGAGCCGCTACGCATCGGCGGCGGAAGCGGGCCGGAGGGGCGGTTTGTTGGCCTGATCGATGACGTTCGAATCTACAACGAGTGTCTGAGTGCGGACGACGTCCGCGTGATCGCGACGCCAGACTCGATTCGCAAAATCCTCGACACGCCCGCCGATCAACGTGGGACGAATCAGATTCACAAGCTCCGCGCGTACTTCCTGGCGACCCACGCTCCGGCAAGCATCCGCGTCCCGTACCGAAATATGCTGGAGCTGCGCAAGGAACGCGAGCGATTCGTTGAGGGCATTCCGACCGTCATGGTGATGGAAGAAATGCCCGTGCCGCGCGACACGTTTGTGCTCCTGCGCGGACAGTACGACAAGCAAGGCGAAAAAGTGACGCCCGCCGTGCTGGCGAACCTTGCGCCGCTGCCCGTGAGCGCACCGAACAACCGGCTCGGCCTCGCTCGATGGCTCGTCAATCCATCGAACCCACTTACCGCACGAGTCGCCGTGAATCGGTTCTGGCAGATGTACTTCGGCACGGGGCTCGTCAAATCAGTTGAGGATTTCGGCACCCAATGTGAGCCGCCAACTCACTCGCAACTGCTCGACTGGCTGGCGTGCGAGTTCTCGCAAAGCGACTCCCCGACTCCTTACTCCTCACTCCTCAAGCGACGTGAGGAGGAGAGGAGTGGGGGAGTCGGGGAGACCGCGGCAGTGAGGCCGTGGGATATCAAACATTTCCAACGGCTGATCGTGACCAGTGCCACGTATCGCCAGTCTTCCAAGGTCTCGCCGGCAGCGCTTGCGAAAGACCCCGATAACCAATGGCTCGCGCGGGCGCCGCGACTGCGGCTGACCGCCGAGATGATCCGCGACCAGGCGTTGGCCGCGAGCGGCTTGCTCGTTGCAAAGCTCGGCGGGCCGTCGGTGAAGCCGTACCAGCCGGCGGGCCTCTGGAAGGAGATCGCGACAGACGGCGAGTACCTCCAGGACCAGGGCGACAACCTATATCGCCGCAGCCTTTACACATACTGGAAGCGCACAGTAGCCCCGCCGTCGATGATCACGTTCGACGCAACGGCTCGCGAGACTTGCACCGTGCGCGAGACGCGTACGAACACGCCGCTCCAGTCACTTACGTTGATGAACGAAATCACCTACGTCGAAGCCGCCCGCGTGTTGGCTCAACGAATTATGACCGAGGGTGGAGCAACGCCTCAGGATCGCATTGTGATGGCCTTCCGCCTAGTCACGGCCCGCGTCCCTCGACCAGCCGAGTTGCAAATTCTACTTCGCGGCCTTGAGGAGCATTTGGCCAATTACCGAAGTGATCCCAAGGCGGCGGAGGAACTTATTAGTGCCGGCGAATTTCCACGGAACAAAAACCTCGATACCAGCGAATTGGCCGCCTACACAGCCATCGCAGGCTTGATCCTGAACCTTGATGAGACGGTCACCAAGGAATAGGGTAATCCGTCGCATGACTCGTCATCCTAATAAGGAAATCCAGGGCTCGTTGGAGTATGCTCTACGCAACGGATGGTCAGTAATCAAATCGCCGCGTGGACATTGATAATGAAGAATCACAAGTTTACCCTCATTCTTTCGGGCGTATCGGAAATCACGCCCAAACTTGCTGACTCACTGTATGAGGCGACCGGTGGCGATATTGAGCTGAACATGCGAAATGGCGTCGCTTACGTGGAATTCGACCGACCTGCGCGCACTCTCCGCGATGCCGTTCAATTCGCGATCCGCGCTGTGGAGGGTGCGAATGTGGGTGTTCGTGTCGTGCGAGTCGAATCAGAATCGGCAAACACGATTGCCAAGATCAATGCTCAACTTTTGCTTGTCGAACCTTGATCAATGAACTTCCCTCAGAACTGGTAAGCCGCCGCTATGCGTTGCCTGCCAAGTTCGGAAAATGAGGAAATTGAATTGAACCCTCAAACTGTCAACCAGTTACTGATCACTCGCCGACATTTCTTTGGCCGGTCGAGCGTGGGAATCGGGACCGCGGCACTGGGGTCATTGGTGAACCAAGAAGTGATCGCCACGTCAAGCGACCGCGGAACATCCACGAGTCTGGCTGCGGAGTTTCCGAATTTCTCGCCGCGGGTCAAGCGGGTGATTTACCTGTTCCAATCCGGCGCGCCGTCGCAAATGGACTTGTTCGATTACAAGCCGAAGCTGGCGGAGTTGCGGGCAGCAGAGTTGCCGGCGTCGATTCGCATGGGGCAGCGGCTGACCGGCATGACGTCGAATCAACAGAGTTTTCCGGTCGCGCCGAGCATCTTCAAGTTCGCTCAGCACGGACACTGCGGCGCGTGGGTCAGCGAATTGATGCCGCACACGGCCGGGATGGTCGATGAATTGTGCTTCATCAAGTCGATGCACACCGAGGCGATCAACCACGACCCGGCGGTGACGTTTTTTCAGACGGGAGCACAACTCGCCGGCCGGCCGAGCATCGGCGCGTGGCTGTCGTACGGCCTGGGCAGCGAGAACCAGGATTTGCCCGCGTTCGTCGCAATGATCTCGCAAGGAAGCGGCAATCCAAACGACCAGCCGCTGTACGATCGGCTGTGGGGCAGTGGATTCCTGCCGACAAAATATCAGGGGGTGAAGTTCCGCTCGATTGGCGATCCGGTGCTGTACCTATCGAACCCCGCCGGCCTGGACGCCACAACGCGGCGACGCATGCTCGACGATTTGGCCAAGCTCAATCAAATGAAGTTCGACGAGTTCGGTGACCCGGAAATCGCCACGCGCATCGCCCAGTATGAGATGGCCTATCGCATGCAGACGTCGGTCCCGGAATTGACCGACGTGTCGAACGAGCCGGATTACGTTTTTGAAATGTACGGGCCAGACTCGCGCCGGCCGGGCACATTTGCCGCGAATTGCCTGCTCGCGCGGCGGCTCGCCGAACGCGGCGTTCGATTCATCCAACTGTTCCATCGCGGCTGGGATCAGCATGCGAAATTGCCCACGCAGATCGCCGGCCAGTGCCGCGACACGGACCAGCCATCCGCCGCGCTCATTCGCGATTTGAAACAACGCGGCTTGCTGGACGACTCGCTCGTCGTCTGGGGTGGCGAATTTGGTCGCACGGTTTATTGCCAGGGGAAACTCACTGCCGACGACTACGGCCGCGATCACCATCCACGCTGCTTCACGATCTGGCTGGCCGGCGGCGGAATCAAACCCGGCATGTCGTTCGGCGCGACTGACGATTACTGCTACAACATCACAGCGGACCCGGTACACGTGCACGATCTGCACGCCACGCTGCTGCACCTGCTCGGAATCGACCACACCAAGCTTACGTTCAAGTTCCAAGGGCGACAGCACCGGCTGACTGACGTGGCCGGAAACGTGGTGACGCAAATCCTCGGATGACTCGCACCGGCCACTATGAGACGCATGACTTTTGATGCGGGAGAACCACCTATGAACCGTCGCGATTTTCTTTCAACGAGCGCAGCCGGATTGGCATCCCTGGCCGCCGGAGTTCACACCGGCGCGACCGAACGCGAACCGCTCCGCGTCGGGCTGATTGGCTGTGGATGGTACGGCAAGAACGATCTGTTCCGGCTGATTCAGGTTTCGCCCGTCGAGGTCGTTTCGCTGTGCGACGTGGATCGTAAGATGCTCGGCGAGGCCGCGGACTTGGTTGCACAACGGCAGGCGTCGAAGAAGCGGCCGCGTTTGTACGGCGACTACCGCGAGATGCTGAAGGAAAAAGACTTTAACATCGTGCTCGTCGGCACTCCCGATCACTGGCACGCGCTGTCGATGATTGCCGCCGTCGAGGCGGGTGCGGATGTGTACGTTCAAAAGCCGATCAGCGTGGACGTGGTCGAGGGTCAGGCGATGGTTGCCGCGGCTCGCAAGCACGGCGGCGTCGTGCAAGTGGGCACTCAACGCCGCAGCACGCCGCACCTGGTCGAGGCCCGCGACAAAATTATTCGCGAAGGCAAACTCGGCAGCATCGGGCTCGTTGAAATCTACTGTTACTACCACATGCGGGCTCGCGAAAATCCGCCCGACACCGCTCCGCCCGATACGCTGGATTACGAAATGTGGACCGGCCCGGCCCCGATGCGGCCCTACAATTCGCTCGTCCATCCACGCCGCTGGCGAGCATTCACGGAATACGGCAATGGAATCGTCGGCGACATGTGCATCCACATGCTGGACATGATTCGTTGGATGTTGGAACTCGGCTGGCCGCGCCGGGTCAGTTCATCGGGAGGGATTCTCGTCGAAAAATCCAGCAAGGCGAACATCAGCGACACGCAAACGGCCACCTTCGAGTTCGACGGCCTGAACGTAGTCTGGCAGCATCGCACGTACGGTCATTCCCCCGACCCCAAGTACCCGTGGGCCGCGACGATCTACGGCGACAAAGGAACGTTGAAGGCCGGTGTGATGGGTTACGACTTCACGCCGCAGGGCAATGGCCAGCCGGTCCATCGCGACGTGACATACGAACTGGATCAATACCCGGAAGACCAGACGGAAAAAGACATCGAAAAGCACGTCGCCCCGGCGAACCGCGCACACATGAGGAATTTCCTCGCGGCCGTCGAATCTCGCGACAAGCCCGTCGCCGACATCGAGCAGGGTCACATCTCGACCACCAGTTGCATTTTGGCGAACCTCTCGATGCAGCTCGGCCGCACACTCACCTGGGATGCGGCAAGCGGTCAAATCGCCGGCGACGAAGAAGCGAACCGGCTCCTTCGCCGACCTTATCGCAAGCCATGGTTGCACCCGGAAGTGCCCAAGAACGCCTAACAAAATGGGGACTGGCTCCGAGTCCGCGAGGTGCCTGTCCCCATTTTGTTAGAGCCTTTAAGGCATAACCGTCTCGCCCTGCTGACAGTAACTCGCGCTAGTGAGCGTTATCCAAGGTTGCGTGGCTCCACGAGCAATGGCGGACCAATGGCGAAACCATCGAAACCAACTGCTGAAGAAATTCGGCTCGCCGAAGACGCCGAGCGCGAGCAAAACTGGAAACGGTGGGGGCCGTATTTGTCCGAGCGCCAGTGGGGAACGGTGCGAGAGGATTATTCAGAGCATGGAAACTGCTGGGACTACTTTCCGCACGACCACGCGCGCAGCCGTGCATATCGTTGGGGCGAAGACGGCCTCTTGGGAATCTGTGACCGCGAGTGCCGGCTGTGTTTTGCGTTGGCCCTGTGGAACGGCCGCGACACGATTCTCAAGGAGCGGCTGTTCGGACTATCCGGCCCGCAAGGGAATCACGGCGAGGATGTGAAGGAGTGCTATTACTATCTCGACTCCACGCCGACGCATTCCTACATGAAGGCCCTCTACAAGTACCCGCAGGCTGAATTTCCCTACGCCAGGCTGGTGGAGGAAAACCGGCGTCGCGGCAAGCACGATCTTGAGCTGGAGTTGATGGACACGGGGGTATTTCAAGAGAACCGCTACTTCGACGTGTTCGCTGAGTATGCCAAAGGGTCGCCGAACGACGTTCTGATTCGGATTAAGGTGGCCAATCGAGGTCCCGATGAGGCCCGGATCCATTTGTTGCCGACGCTCTGGTTTCGCAACACTTGGAGTTGGGGTTGCACGCACGAAGGGTGTGAAAAAAAACCGGTGCTCGAGCTTGCGCCTGGGGGTGGTTTGCTGGCACGCCACAACTCACTCGGTGCATTCCGATTCGCTGCCGAACACGGACCCGACGGCCAGGCACCCACGTGGCTGTTTAGCGAAAACGAGACGAACGCGGAGCGACTATTCGCGGTGCCGAACGGGAATGGAAATGTCAAAGACGCATTTCACGAGTACGTGATCGGTGGGCGAACCGAGGCCGGCCATTCGCAGTCGCGCGGGACCAAGGCAGCCGCCCTATACGTGATCGATGTGCCGGTCGGCGGCGAGGTCGTCGTGCGACTTCGATTGTGCCCCGACGATGAAGTGGACGACCGGCCGATTGGTACGAAGTTTGATCGAGCATTCGCGAAACGAATTCGGGAGGCGGACGAATTCTTTGCGACCCGTGTGCCGGAGAAACTCACCAAGGAGCAACGGCGCGTCGTACGACAGGCGTACGCCGGATTGCTTTGGAGCAAGCAGTTTTACTCGTACGTCGTCAAGGACTGGCTGCAGGGCGACCCCGGCCAACCCGCACCGCCCGCCGCGCGAAAACACGGCCGCAACTGGGACTGGCAGCATTTGTTCAATCGCGACGTCATCTCGATGCCCGACAAGTGGGAGTATCCGTGGTTCGCCGCCTGGGACTTGGCGTTTCACATGATTCCGATGGCGCGAATCGATCCGCAATTTGCCAAGGAGCAACTCGTGCTCTTCCTGCGCGAGTGGTACATGCACCCCAACGGCCAGCTCCCAGCCTACGAGTTTGCGTTGGGCGATGTAAACCCGCCCGTACATGCCTGGGCGTGCTGGCGTGTCTACAAAATGACGGGTCGGAAAAAGGGGACAGGTCCAATTTTCCGGAACGGCCCGGAGGGTGCTTCGCACAAATTGGACCTGTCCCCTTTTTCCGCGGGGCGCGATCGGCTGTTTCTGGCCCGCACGTTTCAGAAACTTCTGCTCAACTTTACGTGGTGGGTGAACCGCAAGGACGTGGACGGCAACAATCTGTTTTCGGGCGGATTCCTTGGCCTCGACAACATTGGAGTTTTTGACCGCTCGAAGCCGCTTCCGACCGGCGGACACCTGGAGCAGGCCGACGGCACGGCATGGATGGCGTTCTATTGCGGCACGATGCTGTCGATGGCCCTGGAACTGGCTCGCGAAGATCCGGCCTACGAAGACCTCGCTTCGAAATTCTTCGAGCACTTCGTCGCCATCAGCGACGCAGTGAACACGCTCGGCGGCACTGGACTGTGGGATGAAATGGACGGCTTCTTCTACGACCAACTTCATGTGGACGGCCGCACGGTGCCCCTGCGCATCCGGTCGCTGGTCGGGCTGTTGCCGCTCATCGCCGTTGAAGTTTTGGAGCAAGTTACAATCAAACGACTACCGGGTTTCGCCAAACGGATGCAGTGGTTTCTCGATAATCGCAAAGATCTCACCAATTCCATTTCGTACTTGAATATCGCCGAGCACGATGGCCATGCCCACCGGCTGCTCGCAATCCCGTCGCGCGATCGGCTGGAGAGAATGCTGCGATACATGCTGGATGAAAACGAGTTCCTTTCCCCGCACGGCATCCGGTCAATCTCTCGCATCCACAAAGACCGGCCGTATGTTTTTCATGTCAATGGCGAAGAGCATCGCGTGGATTACGTGCCCGGCGAATCGACTTCGGGGCTGTTCGGCGGCAATTCAAACTGGCGCGGGCCCATCTGGTTCCCAATCAACTTTTTGCTCATCGAGGCCCTGGAGCGATATCACCACTTCTACGGCGATAGCCTGCAGGTCGAGTGCCCAACCGGCTCCAGTCGCAAAATGAACCTGCAGCAAGTGGCCGGCGAATTGAATCGACGGCTGGCGAGCATATTCCTGCCGGAATCGAGCGGTCGCCGGCCATGCCACGGCGACAATTCGATCTATGCCGATGACCCGCACTGGCGCGACCTTGTCCTGTTCTACGAATACTTTCACGGCGACACCGGCCGCGGCATCGGGGCGAGCCATCAAACCGGCTGGACCGCACTGGCCGCTCGCTGTCTCGACGAGCTGGGCAAAAGGGCCGAGTGATTCAGTCACGGATGCTCAACGTGCTCGCGGTCTTCCAAGTTCCCTGGCCGATTCGTTATGCTGCCGCAAGTCAATCGTCCGAACGTTGAGTAACAGCCTCGATTGCACGGAGTTTTACTCAAGACAAGACAAGCCAAGCCAAGAGAATGGACTCTTGCGACTTCGCAATGGTCGGATTTCTTCACGAGAGGAGAATTAATCATGTCGCGCTCGTACCGTTGGTGGGCAAGTACCGTCATGGTTGTTTTGTCGTCGGTCGTACTTGGCTGCGGTTCGAATGCAGTTCAAGGTCCGGCAGGAGTTGCAGGTCCGCCGGCGACACCAGCGACAGGCAGCGGTCAGGACATGGACGCGGCCGAAGATCATTCCGCTGGCCCGGAATTGTCGGCGGAAGACAAGGTGCTGGCCGACGCACAAAAGATGTGCCCGGTCAGCGACGAGGAATTGGGCGGCATGGGACCGCCGGTAAAGATGCTGGTGAAGGGCGAGCCAATTTTCCTGTGCTGCAAAGGCTGTGAAAAGCGCGTGAACGCCGACCCGGACAAGTACTTGGCCAAAGTCGCTGAACTGAAGAAAACCAAGCAGGAAGGCGAAACCCCGAAAAACTAGGTGCCTCCAACGGCGGGTCGATGGGACACTCAAACCGGGTGTAACTGCGCCCGCTTGGTGAAATTGACCATCCGACAAACTGGCGTAGGTGATGAGAATCCTGTTGCCCCGAGCACCCCGGCAGGCTAAGTTGTCTCTACGGACGAAGGAATTCAGAACGCATCCCACGGATACGAGGGCCTGATCATGCTTCACCGGCTTTCTCGCACGCGCGCTTTTTCACTCATCGAGTTGCTTGTCGTCATTGCCATCATTGGTGTGCTTGTCGCGCTCATCTTGCCGGCCGTTCAGGCCGCTCGCGAGATGGCGCGGAGGACACAGTGTGCAAATCATCTCAAACAAATCGGCATAGCCCTGCATACCTATCATGAGCGGTCGAAATGTGTGCCGCCGGGCTATTTCCACGAGCAGGACTACACGTGGGGTGGTTTCGGCTGGGGTGCCATGATTCTTCCTAACATCGAACAATCGTCGGTTTATAACACTTTCAACTTTGATCTTCCTCTCTGGTCCACCAGCAATGTGACGGCAAGTCTTGCACGAGTGCAAAGCTACCTCTGCCCGTCCGACCCATTCACTACCGATCGGATCGCCCGCGAGGGGTTTACTTACGCGCGTTCCAATTACCTCGGCAACTTCGGACCCGCCGACATGGATGCGAATCCGGACGACCGGCAGGGAATCTTCAGCCGCAACAGCCAGACAACTTGGGGTGAGGTGGCGGACGGTTTGTCGCAAACGCTTTGCGCGAGCGAGCGGCACAACGGCGAGGTGTGGGCGATCGATACAGTTGCCAGTGGTGGTGCAGGCGACGATGTTCAGATTTGCGGCTGTTTGGCCCCCGACGTGGCGCGCGGTGTTTTGAAGCGAACTCGATTGGAGACCTCGTACCAGGGAGCTGTTAAGGGCCTGAGCGCCTATCTAATTCTACCGGCTGCGCCTGGCGCGCCACCCACTGCCATACTGAAACCGGACGATCACGGACGAATGACGCTTTTTCACACGCGGGAATTGCCCACGCAGTCGCATGACTTGAACGTTCGCGACCCAATCAGTTTTCATTCGGGCGGGGTCAACATGCTTCACTGCGATGGCACGGTGCGATTCGTTAGTAATCAATTCAACTTCACGATACTCCGTGCCCTTGGAACACGAGCGGGTGGAGAAACTCAAGATTCATCGGCGTACTAAAGCAACCCGCAAACATTGCGCGACCGGCATTTATGAATAAAGTGCTACCAGTCTTACAACCGATACCATAGGATAACCGGCGACAGAACGGCATAAGTTAGGGGATCGTTGTGCGGACCTATCGTTCACAACCGCTGGTATTCGTCGGATTGCTCGTCCTACTTGCAAGTCAAGCAATCCGTGTCACACATTCGTGCGAAATTGACGCGGATCACAAAACGTCACAAGGCTGCGTCCTGTGTTTGTGTGCAGGCGCGCCGATCATCGCCAGTGGTCAGGCGCCGATTGTGGCAACGATGGACGCTAGTCGCCCGGTTGTAATTTTGCCGGCTTCTTTTCCTCCGCGAATTCTCCGCTTCACTCCGCTCTTTTCTCGTGCTCCCCCATCGGCTGCCACTGCGTAGCTCCGTGTGCGGAACTCGCCGCGATGAGCAACTCAAGTGTGTCGTGCCGGTCGTCCGGGCAACCTTGCAACAGCAAGTCTCAGATTTCAAAAAGGCGATGGGATTGGGCCATGTATCAAGGAAAATTGAATCGCTGGCTGCCAGCCGTGATGTTGGCGACAGCAGCGGGATGGTCGGGAGGTCGGCTGATAGCCCAGGATGCTCGACCGGCCTTAGGCAGTCCCCGGTCGGAACAGGTCGTCGTCGAAATTGGCCCGGACATAAGGGAGGAACTCCGGGCGATGAAGACGCAACTGGAGGAGTTGCGTCGTAGTGACGCCGAAAAGACGAAGAAGATCGAAGAACTTCAGAGGCGTGTCGAGCAACAGTCCGGTGTGAAACAAACCGGAGTCGTGGAACTCGGGCTGCCGATTCCACAGCAGCCGAGTCAGCAAGAGAAGAGGGAGGATCCAAAGTTGGCCCTCGACAACGCCGTCCGCGAATTGGAAAGAAAGCAACAGGAATCGCCGCTGGATCGTGCGGTACAAGGGCTGCCGTCGGGACCGGCGAGCCAAGCCGCGTCAAGCATGTCGCCGTTGGGAGGCGGCATGCAATTTCAGTTGATCGACATTTCGATGGATGGACTGTTCGCCGCCGGTGCATCCACCGAGCGCGACGAATCGCTTCAGAGTCTTCAGGGCGGCGGTCACGATCCACGAAAACGCGGGTTTACGGTTCAGAATGTCGAATTGTCGCTCATCGGTGCTGTCGACCCTTACCTCGACGGCGAAGCGCACATCATCTACTTTCTCGATCCGATCGAAGGTGAGACTGTGGTTGAGTTGGAAGAATGCTTCTTCACCACGCGGGCGTTGCCTCACGGCTTTCAGCTTGAAGTCGGCACGTTCTTTACCGAATTCGGTCGCATCAATCCCAATCACCCGCACGCCTGGCACTGGCAAGACCAGCCGATCATCAATTCCCGACTGTTCGGCCCGGACGGAATTCGCGGCCCTGGCTTCCGACTGGGTTGGCTCCTACCGTTCGATTGGTTCTCGCAAATTCACATCGGCGTGCAAAACGCGAATGGTGAAACAATGGCGAGTTTCCTGGCCAACGACGAGTTCTTTACCGAACGACCGATTGGCGGTCGCCCGTTCGTCGAACGGGACGTGCGGGCGCTCGACGATATGCTCTACCTGGCCCGCTGGGAAAACTCCTGGTCGGTTTGTGACGATCAGGTTACGTGGCTCGTTGGCGTTTCCAGCTTATTCGGACCGAATGCGACGGGCCGCGATGGCGTCACAGAGATTTACGGGCTTGACGTGACTCGCAAGTGGCGGCCCGCACAGAACCAGCGCGGCTGGCCGTTCCTGCATTGGGAATCGGAGTTCATGTACCGCGAATACACCGCCGACAACTTCACCGACCTGGGCGACCCGGCTGACCCCCTTGACGACGTCATCCTGTCCGGCACCGATTTGCGCGACTGGGGCTTCTACTCGCAGTTGCTTTGTGGCTGCAAGCCTCGCTGGGCCGTGGGGCTTCGCTACGAATACGTGAACGGGGCCGGCGACAGCGTGGATGAAGATTTCAACGAATCTGGCCGCAACAGCGATCCATTTCGTGACAACCGGCATCGCCTGTCTCCCCTGGTCGCGTTCTACCCGACCGAATTCTCGCGATTCCGATTCCAGTACAACTTCGACCACGCAGAGCACATCGACGGCAAGGACGCCCATTCGTTCTGGCTCGGTGCTGAGTTCCTCTTCGGCTCACACCCGGCTCACAAGTTCTAACGAGATGATCCTTGCCATGACCAAACCAGCCAGGTTCTTAACAGTTGCTGTACTCACCCTTGCCTCGTTGGCCGTGATTGGTCGCCCCGCCCGGGCACAACACGTTTGCGCGACAGTGCCGGAACTCGGCAGCTTGGTCCGCGAGATTGGCGGCGAGCAGGTGTCGGTCACGGTTTTCTCGCGAGGCACCGAGGATCCGCATTTCGTGGAGGCCAAGCCGAGCTTCGTCAAGGCCCTGAGCAAGGCAGACATCCTGGTGGTGACGGGATTGTTTCTCGAATCTGCCTGGGTACCGGCGCTTCTGCAAGGCGCTCGCAACCCCGCGGTGGCGATTGGCGGCCGCGGCTACCTCGACGCATCGTCCGTGATCGAACCGCTCCAGGTCTTGACCGGCCGCGTCGATCGATCGCAAGGCGACGTGCATCCGGCCGGCAACCCGCATTACTTGTCCGATCCAATCAATGGACTTAAAGTGGCCCGGCTCATTCGCGATAAGTTTATCGAACTACGCGCAGAGCAGCGAAAAAGATTTGAAGACCGCTATGACTCATTTGCCCAGAAAGTTGCACGCCTTCTCATCGGCGACGAGTTGTCGAAAAAGTACAGCGGTGTTGACCTGCCCAAGCTCGCACTCCTGTTCGAGCACGGTAAGCTGGCCGAATTTCTCAAAGGTCAGGGACAGGAAAACATGCTGAGCGGATGGCTGGGAATGATGGAGCCATTTTTCGGAGCCAAGGCGGTGGACGATCACAACATGTGGCCTTACTTCGCTCGCCGTTTTGGCATTCGAATTGTTGAGCACCTGGAACCGAAGCCGGGAATTCCACCGACCGCGGCACACTTGCGCACGGTGATCGATCGGATGAAGACGGAACAAATTCGCATCGTTTTGGCCAACGCCTATTATGATCCGCGGCATGCTCAGTTCGTGGAGAAGCAGACGGGGGCCAAAATCGTCAAAATGGCGCATCAGGCAGGCGCGCGGCCGGGCACCGATGACTATCTCTCCATGGTCGATTACAACGTGGGGCAACTCGCCGCAGCTTTGAGGGGATCGCCATGACCCATGCGACTCGGCATGGAGACACCGCACACAATGCAGCGGAGGAATCCCTGCTATCGGCCCGCGGGTTGCGCCTTGGCTACGGCGATCGAACCATTCTCGATGGCGTGGAACTGACCATTCGAAGCGGCGAGTTCTGGTTTTTGCTCGGGCCCAACGGACACGGCAAGACGACGCTGCTGCGTGCGTTGCTGGGGCGACTTCCGCCCATGAATGGACAGATAGAGCGTCGTGGCGAATTTGCTTGCCCCGCCTGCCTCGGCTTTGTTCCCCAACATTGTGCGCTAAATCCGACCTTGCCCACGACCGTGCGAGAATTCGTCGGACTCGGCCTGGTCGGTATCCATGCCGATAAATCGCAACGACGCGAACGGTTGACCTGGGCGCTCGCACGTGTGGGGCTAGCCGGTTCGCAACACACCGATTACTGGTCACTCTCCGGCGGCCAGCGACAGCGGGCGCTCGTGGCGCGAGCACTCGTGCGCCGCCCGCGTTTGCTAATTGCCGATGAGCCGACCAGCGGCCTCGACCTTTCCGTGGAAGCGATCCTCTTGGAATCATTGACCGAACTGAACCGGCAGGAACGGCTAACCTTGATCATCGTGGGTCATGATCTGGCGGTTGCGGCTCGGTACGGCACTCATGTCGCCTTGATCCACGATGGTCATGTACACGCGGGGCCAATTCACGAAATCATGACGGCCGAAAACTTGCGATGTGCCTATGGGGTTTCGATTGCCGTGGGCCACGATGACTCAGGTGGCGTCAATGTCCGAATCAGCCGCGGAGCAACGTTGGGATGATTGAGAAGTTTCTGGAACACTGGCAGCTGTTCGGGTACAGCTACTACGAAGGTTGGCTGATCGGTTTGTTACTTTCGCTGATCGGCGTCATCGTCGTGGCTCGCGATCAGATTTTTATCGGGGCGGCGGTTTCGCAAGCGTCGGCGCTGGGCATTGCCTTGGCCCTGTGCATCGCCAGCATGTTGCCGACCCACGCCGACCACCCGGCCACTCAAACGCACACGGATTCCTGGATTCACTCCGACACATTCCAGGCCACGATGGCGGTTGCGTTTTCCATCGCTGCCGCGCTGGTCACGGCGCGGGGCGGCCGGGTGCGGCGAGAGAGCCACGAGGCGATCACCGGATGGGTGTTTCTCGGCTCGGCGAGCTTGTCGGTGCTGATCCTCTCGCACAGCCCGCATGGTCTGGAGGAGATTCACCGGATTCATTCGTCGAGCCTGCTCGGTGCCGCGCCGATGGAAGTTGCGGTGTTTGCCCTGTTGACCGCGGTGAGTATCGCCGTGCTGATGGTTGTTCACCGGCGTTTGCTGCTCTTTGCCCTGGATCCATCGATGGCGGCTGCCGTAGGCATGAAGGTCAATCGTTGGTCCATTGTGTTTGCGATCTGGCTTGGCCTGGCGGTAGGCCTGTCCATCCGCGCGTCGGGGATGCTCTATACTTTTGGTACCCTGGTCCTGCCGGCATTGATCGCGAAAAATATTTGCCGCGAGGTCAGGCCCATGTTTCTGGTGGCGCCGGCCGTGGCCCTGGGGGCAAGCTCCTTCGCGTTCGTGCTGGCAAACTACTTCGACTTTCCCAACGCTCAAATGACCGTGGCGGTGCTCGCTGTCCTGCTCGTTCTGGCCTGGTCGACTCGCCCGAACAGTTTTCATTCATGAGCCTGACCTGGCCTGAATTATTCTCGTAGGGTGTGTCAAGCGAGCGAAAGTCCTACGGCGCGATTTTCGTTGCTGGGTCGCTCCAAGGGCCGGGGCCAGCGGCGCCGATGGCCCGCACGCGGAACCAGTTTTTCGAGCCCGAGGTCAGTCCCGAAACGGTCGCCTTCGATTTCGTCACCGTGCCCGCGGCGATCCAGCTTGTCGCCGTGATCGGGTCGGGGCTGCGTTGCAGTTCGTAGCTCTTGGACTTCTTGACGGAATCCCAATCCAAATCGATCTCGCCGTCGTTATCGCCGGCGAATGCCTTGAGATTCTGCGGAGCGGGCAACGGGGCCGGCGGCGCGGGCTCGTCACGCACTTCCATCCCCGCGCTGAGAATCTTCACCGCGTCGCCGGCCGCGATGTTCTCCACAAACGTGCCCTCCTGCGTGAGCAGGCCGTGCAGCACGCCGCGCTTGGTCGTAGTGACGCCGCGTGCGGCTTCGAGTTGTTGCTCCAGCGTCGCGACCGTCTGAACGGACGCCGAGAAGTCAATCTTGGCAGTCGTTATGCTCGCCAGCGGCGGATTTGGGGTCGTGAAGTTTGGGTTCCCCGTCATCTTCGTCACAATGTTTTCCGTGTACGGAATCAGCTCCGCATCCGTCTTGTCCTTCAACTCCAGCTTTACCTTCGCATTAGCCATCCCTCACATCCGATCTTGACATAAACCCTTGATGATCGAGGACATATTACGATTATGTCCTCACGCAACTGTGCAGTTTCCGTCACTTTTCCCGCTTGCAATTCACGAAAACCGACTGGATTTTCCCAATTCCAAGTCGGTAATTCAGCCGATCCAGCGGGTTCCCGAGCCAATCCAGTTGGGTCTTCTGAAAAGCCAGCAGGGATTTGTCCGGAGCCAGCCGGAGTTCGCCGCGCACCCGTTGGTAATCGCTGGGAACCAGCCAGTCATTCCCGTTTCCAGGGAAGTTTTCCGTCGCCGCGAGTCAGTAATCGAACGGCCCCCCAACAGTGCATGAATTGCCTCGGCATGTTCCCGCGCCGCCGCGAAGTGTGCAAGTGGCAACATCATAATTTTCAAATCGAAACTATTTGCACTCAGTTCCGATCCTGTTTTTTTTCGAGCCTACGAATCCGAAGTACTTCTCCGTCAGTACCGAGTTCGAACTCGGTCATTGGCGAGTGATAATGGGCTCCCCAGTAGGAATCAAACATTGTGCGAACTGAACGTTCTTTGACTGGCACAAAATCAAACTGGATTGTATGAATGCCGGCCGCGAGATGATCGATGGGTATCTTTCTTCCCGGAAGATTTGTCTTACCATATTGTTTCATTGTTTGGACGATTTCACCGTCAACGCGAATGGTAAAATCTCCGATCATTGCTATAGGGAAATGCCTCGGTATGTGTCGAAAGTATGCAGTCAATTTCGAAGTTTTTTTATCAGTCGCAATGGTGATTTTCCACTCATTCAGGATTTGAGTGATACTCTCGTCGAGTTGCGGATTGCTGACTGCTTCGATCGAGATCTGTTCAACAACGTCGAAGTGAAGAGGCCCGTAGGCCAGTTCTATCTGCCACGGCGGCGGAGCGTCGGTTAACTCTCGTTTTCCTGGTATTCCGGGTCCTAATTCGACATGAGCCAAGACGCTGTGCCTACCAAGCCCGAGCGTTGATGAGTCCAAAGCAATGGGCGTTACTTTTCCCCCAGATTGGTTGAAGATGCCTTTTCTTGGTTTCGTTGCCTTCAGAGCTTTAACTGGGTTGTAATTGCTCCAGCGTGAACTATGCTCGGTACCGCGACTGGATACATCCTCTGTTCCATCAACAACCCATCGGATTCGTCGTTTAAGCCAAAGTTCCCCCTCCACCTCATTGCCGCTGAAGGGTTGATAGTCTGCGAGTAAGACCTCAACCAGCCCGAAATCTAGCGGCAGTCTGTTTCTCACCGTGAAGAGGCAGTGATCTTGATATGTTGGCAAAATCAAGGCCATGTCCCCCTGAGAAACCCAGCCGTCGTGCCACGCGGATAAAAGTAAGAGGGCACATGCGTCGGCACGATATTGCACGGCACTTTGGCGACGCATCCTCCTGATCTCATCCAGCCAATCTAGGCCTTGCGTTTCAGGAGGACCATCACGCTTCTTTGCCGCGTCAATCATCGGGTCGCCCTGTAATGCACTTTCAATCAATGTCGGGACTGCCCGGGAGCCCATTTTCAATAGTTTGTCGTACGATGTGCGAGCAGTTTCTGGCGTCTGAAACGTTTTTTCAAGTTCTGCGATATGGAGTTTCGCTATAACTCGCGGTACGAACAAGATCGCAAACCAGACACACACACCGACGATTCCCAGCACCATAATGGCAAGGAGTATCTTCTTCATTCACAGACCCATCCGAGATTGCCGCTTGCATGCATTTTATTGGAGACGTCTCGCTGATCTCCGCCGTTCGCCCCCTGCCAGCTTGCCTGGCAGGAGCGCATGATTGAGCGGCTAGGTGCGAAGCCCCCAAATTCCTTTCTTCCTCTTGCTTCTTCCGCCGCGACAGCGGCGGAAGAAGCAAGAGGAAGAGCAAGAAGATGGTATCGGGCAGCCAGTTCTAGCTCATTAATCATCTTCACCCGCCGGACGAGCCGGCGGGGGTCGGTGGGGATGAGCGAGAAGTCTCTTTTATTGCGGAGCATTTTCGCGACGACATGATATAGCGCGGCACAGTTAATTCAACCAGTCACAATGGAAAGTTCAAACTGGCGCGGCGAGTGGCATGCTCTCCGCTTTGGCTGAGCATCCCGACAGAGAGCCGACGGCATGCCACCCTGTCATTCACTGCGCACATTCATCGCTTGCTGGCCAGCTTTTGCAAGATTTCAATTCCGCGTTCGATGGCACGGTCTGAGGCCGCGTAGGACAATCGAAAGTGGCTGTCGCTGCGGCTGAAGACTTGGCCGGGAATGATGAGCAATCCATGCCGAATTGCCTGGGCGACGAATTCGCTTCCCGTGCCCCACGGCACGCGAGGGAATAGATAAAACGCTCCGGCACCGCCGGCGATCTCATAACGATCACGCAAGCCTTCGACCAGCCGGTCGCGCCGGCGACGGTATGCGGCCGCCTGGTGGCTGATGTCCACGTCGAGGGCGACGATGCCCGCTCGCTGAACCGGGTGCGGGGCACAGACGAACGTGAACTGCTGAAGTTTTGCGATCTGTTGAATCAATCGCGACGGGCCATGAATGAAGCCGAGCCGCCAGCCCGTCATGCTGTAGGCCTTGCTGAATCCGTCCACCACGAGCACGTCGTCGTTCCATGCGGCGGGGCTGTGAAACTCGGTCTCGTAGCAGAACGATCGGTAGACTTCGTCGCTGATCAGCACGATATCGCGCTGGCGGCACAGTTCGGCCAGTCCCAGCAACTCCGCGGCGCTGGCCACCGCACCGGTCGGATTGGCCGGGCTGTTGACCAGAATGAGCTTGGTCCGCGCGGTGATGGCGGCCGTCACCTTTTCCAGGTCGATTCGGAAATCCGGGTACGTGTCTACGAACACCGAGCGGCCACCGGCGAGCGTCACGAGGTGCTTGTACATGACGAAGTAGGGATCGAAGATGATCACCTCTTCGCCGGGGTTCACCAGGGTCAGGATCGCCAGCACCAGCCCGCCGCTTGTGCCGCTGGTGACAATCGCCTCTCGATCGCTGTGCCCGTAGCGAAGAAGCACGTCGGCCTGGATCTTATCGCGGAGTTCCGGGATTCCCTGCGTCTGCGTGTAGCCGTTCGGCCCGGAGCGGATCGCCGCGATCGCCGCTTCCTTCACCGGATCGGGAACATCGAAATCCGGCTGGCCGATGCTCAGGTCCACCGGGTCCTTCATCTTGGCCGCAAGCTCAAAGACCTTGCGAATGCCCGATGCATCAATTTCACTCATCCGCTCGGCGATCCAGGCGTCGTTCATGATGATCCTTCTGCGTGGGGTGTCATCGGTCGTGATTGCTATAATCGCAAAAGGAGATTGCCATGACCAGCAGCACTGAGCGAAAGATCGCACCGGGCATCCGCGCCCTTCTGCCCTTGCCCATCGGCTGGGTCAAGAAGGCCCAGCAGCGCCCGATCGAATTTCTCATGCACGGGTTTCGCACGTATGGCGACGTGTTTCGCTACCAGTCCGGCCCGTTCGTGTTTCACCAGTTGAGTCACCCGAATCACGTCAAGGTTGTGCTGCAAGACAGGGCGAAGAACTTCCCGCGCAGCAGGTTCTACGATTTGATGAAGCTGGCACTCGGCGAAGGACTGGTCACGAGCGAAGGGGCGTATTGGCTGCGGCAGCGCCGATTGATGCAGCCGGCATTCCATCGCCAGCGCGTCGCGGCGTTGACGCAAACGATGATCGAATCCACGACCGCCATGCTGGATCGCTGGCGAGTTTATGCGAAGAGCGGCCAATCGCTGGACGTCGCCACCGAGATGATGCGACTGACGCTGGGAATTGCGGGCAAGGCCCTGTTCGGCTCCGACATCAGTGGCGAGGCCGATTCCATGGGCCGCGCGGTGACTGGTGTCTTCGAGTATCTCAATTACCGCATCAATCACCTGTACGCCCCGCCGCTCGCCGTGCCGACCCCGCGAAACCTGCGGTTTCGCCGGGCGCTGCGGACGCTGGACCGCGTGGTTTATTCCATCATCGACGAGCGGCGACACAATGGCCACGACGCCGGCGATTTGCTCTCGGTCCTGCTGGCCGCACGCGACGAGGAAACCGGCGAAGGCATGACCGATCTGCAGATGCGCGACGAAGTCATTACCTTCATCGGTGCCGGGCACGAAACCACGGCCCAGGCGCTTGCATGGACCTGGTACCTGCTCTCGAAACATCCGGACGTCGATCGCCGCCTCCGCGCCGAAGTTGCCCAGGTGCTCGCCGGCCGGACACCCACGGTCGAGGATTTGGCGAATCTACCGTACACTCGAATGGTCATTGAAGAATCGATGCGTCTGTACCCGCCGGTCTGGGGAGTATCGCGCGACGTAGTCGAGGACGATGAGATTGACGGCTACCACATTCCGGCAAAGTCCATCGTGCTCCTCTGCCAGTTCATTACGCACCGCCATCCCGACTTTTGGGAGAACCCCGAAGGCTTCGACCCGGAACGATTCACTCCCGAGCGAGCCGCCGCGCGTCCGAGATATGCCTACTTCCCGTTCCTGCTCGGCCCGCACCAGTGCATCGGGAACGAATTCGCGATGATGGAACTTTTGCTGGTGATTGCGATGGTCGTTCAGGCATTCCGTCTTGAATTAGTGCCCGGCCACACAGCGGGACTCGATTCGATCTTCACGCTCCGTCCCCAATGCGGCGTGTGGATGACGTTGCACGGCTGACATCAAGGCCCGGTTTGCGAGTGAAATCCCGCTTGACACTGGTTGGCGTGTCGGCGAAAGTGCAACACAGTCCGAGCAGTTGGTTTGTGTCCCACCCCATTTTGGCCCACCGCGAGGACCCCGCCATGACGACCCACCTGCAGGATGCCGCCCCCGCCGCGGCACGCCAACAAGAACTTCTCGACATCGCCGACCGATACCTGCCGGGCGCGTGCCTGGGCATGATGTGGTTGCCGCCGGAACTGCGCATGGTGATGGTGCGCGGCCGTGGGTCGAAAGTCTACGACGCAACCGGGCGCGAGTACATCGACTGCATGCTGGGATCCGGGCCGTTGATACTCGGTCACTGTCATCCGCAAGTTCAAGAGGCGGTGCGGCGGCAACTCGAAGCGGGCTCCACGTATTTCGCGCTCAACGAGCCGGCGATTCGCCTGGCAGAAAAATTCGTCGATGCCGTTCCGTGCGGCGAGGCGCTGCGATTTCAGACGACCGGCAGCGAGGCAACATTTGCTGCGCTGCGGCTCGCCCGCGCGTTCACTGCCCGCGATAAAGTGCTCAAGTTTGAAGGTGGTTGGCACGGCGGCCACGACGTGGGGCAACTGAGTGCCGCGCCGGCAAACCCGCCGCCGTTTCCCGCGCCCGATTTTGATTGCGATGGAATTCCGCAATCGGCCGGTGCCGATACCCTGGTCGCACCGTTCAATGACCTGGCTGCAACGCGGACGATCGTCGAATCGAACGCCCGAGAGATCGCCGCGGTCATCGTCGAACCGATGCAGCGAGCGATCCGGCCGGAGCCGGGCTTCCTCCAAGGACTTAGGGATCTCACGCAACAGTTCGGGATCGTGCTCGTTTTCGATGAAATCGTCACCGGCTTCCGGCTCGCATGGGGTGGTGCCCAGCAGCGCTACGGCGTCGTGCCCGACCTGGCGTGTTACGGAAAAGCGATCGCCGGCGGTTATCCGCTTTCGGCAGTCGTCGGCCGGGCCGACATCCTGGCCGCCGCCAACCCGCGACGCAAAGGGCAGGGGCCTTATTGCTTCCTGAGCGGCACCCTCACCGGCAACCCGATCTCGGCCGCCGCCGGCCTTGCCGCGCTCGAGCTACTCGAACAGCCGGGCGTTTACGAACGACTTCACGAAATCGGTGACGCCATGCGCGCCGGCATCAACCAGATCGGCCGTCGCACGGGCGAATCGGTGGTTGCCATCGGCGACGGACCAGTACTTCAGGTATTCTTCGGCGAACCCCCGATCCGCAACTGGCGCGAAGGGCTGAAGGCGGATGGGAAAAAAGCAGTGCGATTCGGTTACGAACTGATTCGGCGCGGCGTCTATTGCTCGCCGGGCGGAAAAATCTACCTATCACTCGCCCACTCCGACGGCGACTTGGAATTCACGCTTCGCCAAATCGAGCAATCGGTCGTCGCCGCAAGTAGCGAATCGGGCTAACCCGGATTATTCATGCCTCTACACAAGCCCGACGCGCAAGCGAGTGGTGGCAAACGACTTTCCCTCGCTTGCGCGTCGGGCTTGTGTGGCGCACACTGCGCGGATTTTCCAGGGCCATGAATAATCCGGGCTAATCCTCAAACAAGCGATCCGTGCGCGCGCTGCTGATCCCTCGCCCCTGTACTCGGGGGAGAGGGCAAGGGTGAGGGGTCCGAAGCATGCACTCGAAAAGAACCCCTCACCCCAACCCTCTCCCCTGAGTACAGGGGAGAGGGAGCAAATCTTCGCTAGTTTGAGGACTGATGGTCCAAATCACTTCAGCGCTGACAGTGCCACAACGAACAAGGCCGGGAATCCCAAGCCCGACGCAAAACACCAGAGCACCCACCACAATCGCCGCTCTGCACACACCGATGCGACGAACAGAATCGTCCAAACCACAAATGTCACCGCGATCGCCAACGCAATGCTCGCCGATCGGCTGCGCAGAATTGCAAAGAGACAAGCGAACCCGGCAATGGCCCACATCATCGTGGACAACCCGAATTGAATTCGGTCGGATCGATAGGTGATCATTTTGCGTAGAACTCCGCCAACATTTCATTCAGCCGTTTCATCTTGGCGTCATCTGGTTCCCCCACTGCCTCCCACTCACTGCGGACATGATCCAAATCGAGTTGGCCGCGGTTGGCGGCAAGAAGTCGTTCAATGTCCGCTTGGTCCTGGGTGCGCCAGGCCAAGAGTTTGGTTAGGATGAGTCCTTCTGGAGAAGCGATACGAACCGTTCCCAGTTCACCGGACTCCGCACGGGCGTTGGTAATGACGTGATTGTAAAGCGGAATAACAGGTTTGAGCCAATCCACGCGGACGCCGCGACAGAAGAGGACGACCATGTGATCGCGATTCCAACATCGGATCACTTTCTGCACATCCAGCTCGAATCCGAGCGAACGCAGGTGCTCCAAGACTTGAGGCAAGATGACTTGAGGTAGTTCGACGATGAAATCGATATCCTCCGTGGCCCGAATCTGACTTCGGATGCCTGTCGCGATTCCACCGATGAGCGCATAGCGGACCTTGTACGCCTCAAAACATGCCGCCACGTCCTTCAACACGGAATCAATGGACCCTAATTGTCCGTTCGGTTCTTTAGGTTCCATGACGTGCGGCCAATTCTTGAAGGCGCCGTCGCAGTTGTTCATCGTTTTCTTCCCTCAGTCGCTTTGCGGCATCGCGATTCGGCGACAAGCTTGATAACGACTGGCATGCACGAGTGAGTTGGCTGATGGCTCGGACGCGATCGGCGATAGACAATTTGCGGCATGCCTCCGCCGCATTGGCGATCTCATCCGCTTCATTGGGGAATTGAACGGGAAGCTTCATCGATCACTCCGGACAAAAACTTCAACAATCATGACAGCCGATCTCTTAGCAAAGTGCCACCGCAAAGAACGAGGATCCAAAACGTTGTCTGCATCAGTGCCAACAAAACCATGCTGCGTGCTGATCCCAACTTCCTGAAGTCGCCCGATACTTGGTTGTCGATCACGAGGATGAGCCACAAATAGGTCAGCCACGTGGGCCAGAGAACTCCGTATTGCCAGAAAGCCAGCGCGGCGGCGGCGATCCAGACCACTCCCAGCAGGCTGCCGAGTCCGAACTGGAACGGTTTGTTTCCAGCTCCCCGATTGCTCAGGCCGGATGGAATGGTCGGCATGATTTTGATTCCACTCTCGGTGTGGCACTCGACCGTCAACGTCCGAATACTACTGGCCCAACTTCAAGTCCGCGAACCGCGAGCGGCCGCGGTCCACGATTGTAAGTCGCATTTGATCTTTCTTCTCTTCCTGGGCTTTCTTAATGAGCGACTCAAATTCGGCAAGCGACTTGATCGGCTCGCCATCGGCGGCCTGCACGATTTCGAACGGGTTGATTCGGGCGCGGCCAGCCGGGCTGCCCGACTCGACTTTGGCGACTATGACCCCGGGATCATCCGAGTTCAATCGGAGCGCGGCGCGGACCTCGTAGGTGATTTCTTTGACCGTGATACCAAGCCCCTCATCCTTGAACTGGGCGGCGGAATCCTGATCGGGCGGGGCCTGGGCGATTTGTGCTTCGACTTGTTCGATCTTGCCGCCGCGCCAGAAATTGAATCGCACCGAGGTGTCGGCTCCGACGATCGCCAACAGGTTCGTGAGGTAATTGTTTCGAGACGGCCACGGGGCCCGCGTCGGGCCTTGACCGCCAAATTCGCCATCGCCGCCACGACGGAATTGCGAAAAGTCCGGACTGCCGCCGCGCCCGCCCCGCGGCGGGATAAGGTCGATGGATTTTGGTCGCCCCGGCACCTCCACGCTCATCAGCACGTCGCTGGTGCGAAGGCCGATCTGTTCGGCGGGCGACCCAGCGTAGATCTGATTGATCATTAGGCCGACGGTGCCGTCTTTCGATTCCTTGCGGCAGCCGAGGCTCTCGGCGAGATCGCGCGATAGCGGATTGAACTCGATCCCCAGCCACACGCGGCGGTCCTGGTCTTTCTCGTCGCGTCGCACGACTCTGGGATCGAAGTAGCTCGTCGGGTTGTCGAGTACACTGGCCCAGTCGGCCAGCGCGAACAATTCGGCATTGCTTGTCGGTGTCTGGATTCGACCCTGGCTCGATTGCGTTTGCTCGTAAGGTTCGAGTTCTTCCATCGGCCGCCGACGCCGCGAAAAGTAACCGACGGGTTTGCCGTCGAGGTCCATCACGAGCGAGCCAAGCGGCGGGGGGGGCAGAAACTGCGGCAGCAGCCGGTTGCCGTAACCGCGCGTCATGCCGAGCTTCCGCGTGTAGTCCACCCGAACGTCATTCGCACCGTACTTGCGATTCATAGTCATGGCGATGTGCGGTCGGTACACCGTGACGTTGCCCGCTTGCTTCAAGTCCGAGTAGCTCGGCAGTGGTTCGCTGTCACGATCGAGACCCACCAGGAATGCATCCAGGTCCTTGAGCTGACCGAAGAATTGACCTTCCACGTCGCGACCGCTCACTTGGATCGTGATGCGAGCGATCTGTGCGGCGATCGTGCGATGGATCGCGTGCGGAATGACGAGCGATCGGCCGGACACGGCCCAGCCGAGCAATTCGGAGTCGGGGTACGCCTGCGAGCCACCCTTGGGCCGACGGTACTCAATGCGAACCGGATACGACATGGCATCGAACCCACGCCGCACGCGATCTTGAATTTCCTTCCACTCGGTTTCACTCATTCGCGCCGCTGTGCGAAGGTCCGCACCGCGCCAGGGCGGCGTCGGCCGATCGGCGTAGATGCGATCGGCCAGCCCGGCCCCGAGCAACTGGCCGGATGCGGTGAAGATCAAATTCGCGGCGCTGGCCCGCGGGCCGCCGCCAAACAAGGCATCGGAGCTAGGCGCGCCGCTCGTCAGCGATCCCACGACCCAAAACGGCGTGATGTCCATGTCGCCATCCCGGTCCGGCGCCCACCGCGTCAAGGCTCGAACGGTCGATGTGTTCAGCATCCATTCCGACTGCACTCGCTGCGGAGTCACCAGCACGAGCGATGTGCTCGGGTCGATCGCCGCGTCGGCGAATTCGGGAACCGCCCATTTCACCTGGTCGTCGCTTGGTTCCAGCACCAGTGCCGGGGCATCGAGCAAAAAGGAACTGCGGCGGACCGTGGTGCGGCGGCTGGTCGAATCGAGAATCTCCCAGCGATCGATGCGGCGAGGATCGATGCCTGTATCGGGCACTAGAACTTCGCGCGGCGAGACGATCACCCCCATGAATTCGACGGCCTTCTTGTCGCGAGCAACCTGGTCCTGCTGGCGGTCTTGCAGTTGGCTCGCCACCGTCTCGCCGGCCCCGCTCGCCCCAGCTCCCTCCTCGTCGGTCGGGATTCTCAAGAAAAGTTCGATATCCACCAATGCGGCTCGGGCCTGCGAAGTGATTTTCGCTCGCACCTCCGTCACATTGGGCTCCTGGGCGACAACTGAACTCCAAACAGTCATGCACACGGCCAGTACGAACCAGATTCCAAGGATTCCAGGTCGCACTCCACTAGTTGCGTTCCTGGTTCCACATTGCGCGTTCCGCGCTCCACATTCACTTTTGCTCATCGCTCAATCCTCTTTGAGGTAATCTTCTTTGTAGTCGAGCACAATCGGCTGCACAAATTGTCCGCGCCTGACTTCGACCAGCACACGCGGCTGGCGTTTGGTGTCCGCCAGGAGTTCTTCGTAGACCTTCTTTACGTCGGCGACGGTTTTCACTTCACGGCTGTTTATTTTCAAAAGGATGTCGCGGCGGCGCAGGCCGGATTTCTGGGCGTTGCCCGGCGAGCGGACGCCGTTCACGAATACGCCTCCCTTTTCGTAGAAGTACAGATCCGCCTCCGAGAATTCGTTGAACTCCTTGATCGTCATGTTCCATCGCTTGCACGCGAAGTCGGCCCCGTCGATTGAGCCCTTGACCACCGGCTTGATCGTCAAGTTCAGATCGCTTTCGCCCCGCCGGACTTTGAGCGGGTTTGGCTCCCCAATCGCCAGGTCGGCAAATTGCCGCCGCGCGGCGGGCAGATCCTCGGCATACATGGCCGTGACCAGCTTGCCGCCAACCTCGATAACGATGTCGCCGGCAAGAACCCCGGCAAGCACGGCAGGCGAATCTTTCTCCACGTCGCGAATAAGCACGCCCACATCGGACTTCGTAAACGTGTTTGAGTTGAAGTCGCGAAGCGGTTGGAGCTGCAGTCCGGTCCAGGCACGATCGTAGCGGCCCTTGGTCCGAAGCCGCTCGACCACGTCGGTAACTACATTCGATGGAATGCTGAACCCCAAGCCTTGTCCGCTCTGAATGCCTAGCGTGTTGATGCCGACGATTTGGCCCTCGATGTCAACCAGCGGGCCACCCGAATTGCCGGGGTTGATGGCGGCGTCAGTCTGAATAAACGTGTTGTACATGTGCTTCGTCTCAAAGCCCAGATAGCGGTCGGTGTTGGACACGATGCCGAGCGAGACGGATCGTGCGAATCCAAACGGGCTGCCAAACGCCATCACAAAATCGCCAGCCTGCACGTGGTCCGAATCGGCGAACGCGGCATAAGGCAGCGACTCGCCCTCTTTGATTCCCTTGAGCCGCAAGAGCGCCAGGTCGGTCTCGGGGTCTTTGCCCACAATTTCAGCGGGCACTTGACGCTTATCCGAAAGAACTATTTGGACTTCGACCGCCTGATCGATCACGTGGTGATTCGTAATTGCCAGGCCGTCGGGACTGATGATGACCCCGCTGCCGAACACTTCCTGCCGCTTCTGTTCGCCGCCGGAGAATTCCTCGCGAATCGGTTTCACAAAAACCAGCGCCGGGTACACCCGGCCCTTCGCCGTTTCGATGATGCGCCGAAAATCCGCCGCCGTACTCCGCGACTGGCCCGGTGGGTCTTGGGCCTGAACCGAGCCATTCAATGCGAGCACGAGGAATGAAAGTGAAATGAGTTTCATGGAATCCGCCCTCATAACCTGGCAACTCAGATTCGCACCAAGTCGTTACGATTAGCATCGTACTGCGCTGGCCGACGATTGTCCAAAATTGTTTTGAGAAAGACCGGAAGCTCGCCTTCAGTTCGTGCAACCAGAAGCTGGCCGGCATTCGGTTCTTTTTTCAGCAGGTGCTGGGCCGGCGCGTGACCTGGACATTGCTCGGCGGTTCGGGCGTCTGGTCGGCGCCGGGCGCGTTCACGCCGAAGGCGAGCCAACGCGGATCATCGTCCTCCATGAGCTGACCCAATTCGTCGATCAGTCCGCGCATGCGCAGCTCCAGCGCCCGCCGCGCGCTGGTGCGAACCACGTTCGCCTGACCGACCGCGGTGAGTTGCGAGTTGACCGCACTGCGGGCGGCGGACAACGCGGTGAAGAGCGTGTCGGCCTGCGTGTTGGTAACATGCAGCGGTCCGTTCTCGTGCGCCGCGTGCCCGGCGAAATAATCGCGCAGCGACTGCAACAGCGTCTGCCGCTCGGCCATCGTCCCCGGCACACCGAGCGACTCATTGATGAACCCGGCCAACTCCCACGCCTCCGACCACGTCGTGCCGAGAAAATTCTTTAACACGCCGACGGCCGCCAGGATGAACGCCTTGGCGTTGGAATCGGCCACGCGCTGCGCCGTGGTGCGCGTCTTCTTCAAATCCCGCGCGTCGCGGTAGGCCAAGTTCGCCACGCGAAACGCATCGAGCGCGGCCCGCACCCGCGCCTCGGTGTTCTGACCGATAACCAGCGCCACCTCGTACTGGTTCAACCCGTCGGCCATGTCCTCGGCCATGGCCATCAGGGCGTCGGAATCTCTCGGAATTGGGTTCTCTGCCATCGTGTACTCCTTAAGGAGGTGCAAAGTAGGCAGTTTGACGCAACTGCCTGCCACAATTAGCCTTTCGCTCATGGGATGAAACTCCCGACTCCAAAACGCCCGGTTTTGGACCTGGGAGGAACCTCCCAACAGCAAAACGCTCGCGTTTGGTATTGGGAGCAAGCTCCCAGCCGCAAAACGCTCGATTTCGGAGTCGGTGGGAAGCTCCCAGTACCAAAATCCGCGTGTTTGAACCTGGGAGGAACCTCCCAACTCCGAACCCGCCGCGTTCACACTCGGGCGGAACCTCCCGCAGCCAAAACGCTCGCGTTCGGAGCCGGGCGGAATCACCGCACTCGAAAATCCGCGCGTTCTCAGCCGGTCGGACCGACTCGCGTTCCCAATCGCGACCCGCACTATTAAGATCAAGATTTGACCGCGAAACCGGACATGCTCTCGCGAGAAAAATCCACGCTTGGGTCCGTGCGAATCGGTTGCACGCGATGATCCGTCAGGGCGCAGTGCAAGGATCGGGACCCCGCACGGCCATCCGCGATTTCTGAATCTGCAATGGCAAACTTGACCCTTCCGAATTGTCGCGATAAGGTGATGCCATCGTTCGGACTCCGTTGCTCAGTTCGGCCACGGCCATCCGAAGTAGGCAGAATCTCGGCCAGGATAGGCAGAATTTGCACCGGTGCATAATTCTGCTCACTTGTTGTTATGCGGACATGCTGCCAGTTGTCCGCGTGCGCCAGCGGCAGGACGCGAAATGATGCAGAGACAGGTCGCACTGCTTCGCGGAGTCAACAACATTGGTTGCGCGAAACATAGGGACAATGACGAAACTCCTCGCGTTGTTCTTCGGGACGCCATGATGACGCACGGCGCTCGCAAATGGCGCACGAACCTACGTACGTCCCGTCCGGATTCGTAAGCAACTCGGCCATGGATGACTCGCGAGGCGAAACATCAAACCCCAGGCATCTGTTCCCTCACTGGCGCTGTTGCCAACATCGGCGCTTCCCCTCGTCGAGTAAGACGCAGACCCGGCCACGTTGACCGGCGTGTCGATGCACTGCGGGGAATGCACCGCGGAAACTTCCGGTCGGGGTTGGCCCGTCGGATGCTCCCGCTGCGAGGAACAGGTCTCCCTGGATAAGCACGTGAACAATTGCTGCACAAGCGTGCCATCTACCGTACGACCTGAACCCTGGGCTTCGACGTGTCGTGCCGTCTCACTCGGTCGCTCGGCCTTGGTTGACCTTTCTGTTCGTCGCCCCACAGCGTTGCCCTCCGGCTTCCTTCGGACGGTCGGTCACCCTCCCGCCCTTGCCTTCGGCTAGTACTTCCGCCACGTGTCGTCATACAATGACGCCCACGTAACGAGATTCCCGTACAGGAGACTTTCACCCCATAAGTTCACGCCCATGCCAGGCGTACACGTGCTGCAGCGGAGCGGTCGTCTAGTTGTTGGTTGCTCGTACGTTGCGTGCGCGTTCAATTGATTTTGGTTGCTCGTGAGCGTGTTGGCCCTTCGACCGGCGACCGCCCGCTGAGAACGAACGTTTGGCGGCGGGATTACCTACACGTGGCGAGGACGAGGGTGTGATCAATCAACTTGTCGCACTCATCCTGGACGAGAGCAAGTGGCTGACGGCTGCGATGGGCTTCGCGCTTCTAGTCGTCGCGATTCTGCTTTGCCGGTACCGCCACTCGGATTTCCCCGCCTGATGTCGGATTTTGGCCGCGATGAATCTGTTCTTCGGAGTCACGATCGGGACCATGGCCTTCGGTCACCTGTTGGCGGTGACTACCAAGCTCGCATTGGAGACATTGGAAGGCTCTACTGCGGCGTTCTACGCGATCGGCACCGCCTTGGCTGTGCCCTCTTGGTGGCTTATCCATCACGCATGGCGGTTGCTTGCCGCCGCCGCCGATCACGGGAGGACGACGCTGGTGCTCAATGCCTGGCTGGCGATCACGCTCCTGGCGCTGGGAGTTCACAACTTGCCACTCGCCGCGCCGGCATTCTTCAACATCGGTTACTCCCTGCATTCTCGGCGGGTGCTGGGTTGGGCGATCGTAAGTATGGCGGTCGTCGTCCATGTGGGCTTGTTCATCGGTTCGTTGATATTCCTGGCGAGTGGCCAGAGTTTCGAGCAATTCAGTAGGATTGAGTAGGAATCTACGTACCCGCCGAACCAGTCGCTGTAGGAGACGGCGGCCGCGATGCTGGCTGCGTCGGCCGCGCACGGCCATTCTTGGAATTACTGAGATTCGGTTACGGCTTAACCGTTAGTTGCTTAAATGCTCTACATTGGAACCTCAGGCTGGTGGTACGAGGATTGGAAGGGGATCGTGTATCCCGCTGCCGATCGGCACGATCATCTTGTGTTCATGGCACGGCATTTCAACGCGCTGGAGATTAATGTCTCGTTCTATCGCGACGTATCGGCTGCGATGAGTGCGGGCTGGCTGCGGCGGATTCGTCAGTTCCGGGACTTTCAATTCACGGCGAAGCTCCACCAACGATTCACGCACGAGCGACACGATCCATTTCCTGCAATGGATTTGCGGCACTCACTGGCCGGATTGGAACCGATCCGCGAAGCCGGCCGACTTGGGGCGGTGTTGGCGCAATTCCCCTGGTCGGTGCGAGATGATGCCCATCACAGGGACTGGCTGAAGAATCTGCGCGACGCGTGTGCCGGGTATCGGGTTGTGATCGAGTTGAGGCATGACAGTTGGCTGAAAGAGCCGGCGTTGAAATTCCTCGGTTCGCTCGATGTCGGGTTTTGCAATATCGATCAGCCGGCCCACGACCATTGCATTCCGCCGACAGAATTGGTGATGGGCCGCGTCGCCTATGTCCGGTTGCACGGTCGCAATCACGCTCGGTGGTTCGATCACGACGAGGCCAGCCAGCGATACGATTACATGTACACCGAGCATGAGATAAATTATTGGGTCGGCCGCATTCGGCGAATTCAGCCGCAGGCCGATGATACTTTTGTGTTCACAAATAACCACTTTCGCGGTCAGGCACCGGCCAATGCTTTGGAACTAAAGGCCAAACTCACCGGCCAGCCGGTGGAAGTGCCCGACGGACTGCTCGACGAGTATTCGGTGCTGGGCAAGTTCGCTCGGCCGTCCAAGCACGAACGGCAGCGCCGATTATTTCCCTGAATGATGCCTTTTTGCATCAATGGCGCTCACGGGTTCGGCCTTTTTGCTAGCATCGAGAAACGTGGTATGTTTGCATGGACGAAGCACCCAAATCCCTCTCTTCGTCCGGAACAATTTCTTCAATCGTCGGTGCGTGGATAAGCGTTTCAATCTGGCCGCGAGCCAGCCACCTTTCGGTTCCCTGCAAGAAATTCTCGAGGGTCACTAGTGTTCAAGCCAAGAGTTGGACCAGTTCCAACGATCGAGAGCGGTCGGCATTTGCTTCAAGAATCTGACCGACAGACCCTGGCCGACCCGAGTCCTCGGCTGAAGCCCCGGCTGGTCAATGAGTGGGCAAGTGATCGGCTCAGCACTTTTCTGGCAGGCATGCGTCAGATGGCCAGGCACGTACACGATCTGGCCGGCCTTTCGAGCTTCGCGATCGAGTTGGCGTTGCACGAGCTGAGTTCGCGCCGCGGCAGCCTCATGGTGATTGACAACCAGCAGCTTTTGCGGATTCTCGCGGCTCGTGGTTTGCCCGATTGGGTTATGGAGACGGCGGCATTGCGGCTCGGCGAGGGGGTGGCGGGCCGAGTGGCATCGGCTGGCCGGCCGATGCTGGTCGATGGCCACCAGTCGGCCGAACTGGCAACCACGGGGAGGCGGCGCTACCAGAGCGAATCGTTCCTGTCCGTGCCCGTGCCCGGCGCCCGAGGTGTTCTGGGGGTGGTGAACGTCACGGAGCCGCTTCACGAATCGTCATTCCAGTCACGCGACCTGGAGCAGCTTGTCAACATTGCCGATTCCGTCGGCCTCGCGATTGAGGGGGCCATTCGATATCGCGAGATCGAAGAGTTGGCGGTGCGCGACGAGTTGACCGGCCTTTATAACCGACGGTACTTGCGGGAGTTTATCGGTTCGATTCTGGATCGGGCGCGCGAGGAGAGTTTCCCCGTTACTTTGCTGCTCTTCGATATCGACCACTTCAAACGCTACAACGACCTTTACGGCCATCCGGCGGGCGATCAAGTGCTTCGAGAGGTCGCCGACCTGATGCGCAAGAATTTCCGCGCCCACGACGTGGTGTGCCGGCTCGGTGGCGAAGAGTTTGCCGTGATCTTGTGGGATGGTCGGGGCGAACAATCGGGAAACGGCTGGCAAGGCTACCCGACCACTGCCTTTGAGTTTGCCGAGCGACTGCGTCAATCCACGATGCGTCATCGCTGCAGTGCGATCAATCGCGAAGTGATCACGCTGAGCGGCGGGCTGGCTACATTCCCGTGGGACGGAGTAACCCCCGACGAATTGATGGAACAGGCCGACGCCGCGTTGTATCGCGCCAAGGGCGACGGACGCAACCGCGTCTACCTGTGCGGCCAAATCCGATCGTGCTAGGGCCTGCCCGCCCGTGAGTTCTCACCCTTTTGCGGCGGCTCGTCGATAATCCTACCGGCCCGCGGAAATAACCTGCCCGGCTCGTTGACCGCACCGAAGGGCCTCCATAAAATCGTCAGCATCTGCACAACAGGCCGAGCCGGCCTGGTCCTGGCAGAGCAACCGAGCAACCTGCCCATGGCGATCACGTATTTCAAACGGTTTCGCATGGAGATCGACCTGGGGCCGTGGCTCGTCGATCCCCGGCTGCCGGACGGATATCGCTGGATCGCGTGGGATGAGGCAGTTCTCGGTGCCCATGCCGACGCTCAGTATCGCAGCTTCACCAGCGAGTTGGATTCCACGGTCTTTCCTTGCCTCGGCGACCGCTATGGCTGTCTCAGGCTGCTGCGCGAGATTCGCCGCAAGCCCGGCTTTCTGCCGGATGCAACCTGGCTGATCGCTTACGGGTTCGACGTGTGCGGCACGATCCAGGGGGTCATCGAATCCGGCCCCATCGGTTCAATTCAGAATCTCGGCGTCGTGCCCGAGCACCGGGGGATGGGATTAGGCCGGTCACTGCTCATCAAGTCGATTGCCGGCTTCTATCGCCAACGAGTGCCGCGAGTCACACTCGAAGTGACCGCCGACAACGCCGGTGCAATTCAACTCTATCGCAACGTCGGATTTCGCAAGGCCAAGACGCTGTACAAGGCATCGGATATTTGAGTTACCCTTCCTGCTGATACACCGGCTGTCCACCCCAACTGAGCTTGTCGCGTAGCCGGCGATAGTAGCTGTGGCCGGGCAGCGTCACGAGCCGAAACGCGACCGGCGCAGCTCGCACGGTAACGCGGTCGCCACCGCCAAGTGCGATTTGAATCTGACCATCGACGACGAGCGTGGAGCCAGACTGGTGAACCACGAGCTGATAGGTCTTGTCGGCGGAGTCCACGATCGGCCGATTCGTGAGCGTGTGCGGGCAGATGGGAGAAATCACGAATGTGTGCAGATCCTGACGCACGATCGGTCCGCCGGCCGCCAGGCTGTGAGCCGTCGAACCGACGGGGGTTGCAACAATAAGTCCATCGGCACTGTAGGTCGTCACTTGCTCGCCATCGACGAAGAGGTCGATATCGAGCATTTGATAGGGTGGTCCCGTTTGAATGACCACTTCGTTAAGGCCGAGAAACTGCCGTCGCTTCGACTTGTCAGTAGCCGGCTTCGATGTTGTTTTGCTCCCGCGCCGAGCCTTTGTGGCGGAACCGTTCGGTTCCAGCACGCATTCGAACATGAGGTGGTCAACGATTTGATAATCGCCGGCCAGCAACCGGTCGAAGCTGGCGGGAAAATCCTTCGGGCCAACTTCGGTGAGGAATCCGAGTTTTCCCAGATTCACGCCAAACACGGGCACCTGGCGGTAACCCAACTGACGGGCCGCTCGAAGGATGGCACCGTCGCCACCGAGAACGATTGCCAAATCGGCATCGAGTCGCGATAAGTCGCGTTTGTTACCGAGGTCGGTAACGATTACCTCTGCGCGGTCGCCGACGATTTGCAAAATTCTGTCTGCGGCCGTTTGAATCCGAGGGCTGCCGCCGTTGCCCAGGATGAACAAGCGGAGGCTCCGCGACGGATCGCGCGGCGACATAACCCGCGAAGCTTGCCGGTTTGACAGACTCATGCCTACCCAACTCGCCGATCCTGCGCTAGGGACTTTGGTTCGAGCCCGACCGAGACGGCCAGGTCACGGGCGGAATTGTAAACGCCGCTTTCGTCGAGGCCCAGGTCGGTCAGCAACTCGTCGCGTTCGCCGTGCTCGATGAATCGATCGGGTATGCCAAGTCGACGAATGTGGGCGGAGGGTAATCGAACGTCGTTGGCAGCCTCCAGTACCGCGCTGCCGAATCCGCCCTGCAGCGTGCCTTCCTCGACGGTCAAAACAAAGCCGCACTGCTCGACGGCTCGAAGCACGGTCGCGATGTCAATCGGTTTGGCAAACCGCGCGTTGATGACTCCCACGTCGAGACCCTCGCCGCGCAGCCGTGACGCCACTTGGATGCATTGGGGCAGCAGGCTGCCGTAGGCGATGATCATGCCGTCGTGTCCCCACTCGAGCACTTCAGCTTGTCCCAGTTCGACGGGGGCTGGTGATCGCTCGACACGTTCCGCCTTTGCCTTGGGATAGCGCAACGATACGGGGCTGGCCGCCTGCAGCGCGAAATCGAGCATGAGCGGCAGCTCCAGCTCATCGCCCGGTGCCATCACGACAAAGTTCGGCAGTGCCCGCATATACACGGTGTCAAATACCCCATGGTGCGTTGGACCGTCTGGCCCGGTCAGGCCCGCGCGGTCAAGACAAAACGTTACGGGCACGTTTTGCAAAGAAACTTCTTGGAAGAGCTGATCATACGCTCGTTGCAAAAACGTCGAGTAGATTGCCACGATCGGTCGCACCCCGACCTTGGCCAGGCCGGCGGCAAAGGCCACGGCGTGCGATTCGCAAATTCCCGTGTCGAAGAATTGATTCGGCAGTTCGTCGCGGAGGCGCTGCAGTTTGTTCCCTTCACACATCGCGGCGGTGATCACGACGGCCTTCGGATCACGCTTCAATGCCGAGTGAATTGCGGCACTCGCGATATCGGTGTATGCCTTGGAGGACCCCTTGGTGAGCGGAACGATCGTTTCGCCGTTTCGCTCGAATGGCGCGGGTGCGTGATATTTCACCGGGTCGTCGCACGCCGGCTTGAATCCGTGACCCTTCTCTGTAAATGCGTGGATCAGGATTGGCCCTTCGGCACCCTTTAACTCTTCGAGATAAGTCAGCAATATGCTCAGATCGTGACCGTCTACCGGGCCGATGTATCGCCAGCCGAGTTCCTCGAACAGCATGCCGCCGTGCAGCGAGGCCTTGACGCCTTCCTTCCATTGAATCAGTGCTCGTTCCATCGGGTCGCCCACGAGGGGCACGTGGCTGAGCACGCGGTGTATCTCGCGTTTCAAACCCGAATAGAACGGCGTCATGCGAGCGGTGTCGAGATAACGGGCCAAGGCGCCTACGCGCGGGCAGATCGACATTTTGTTATCGTTCAAAATGACCAGCAGGTTCTTGGCCAGGCCCCCCGCGTTGTTCAGCGCCTCAAAGACGATCCCGCTGGGCAACGCACCGTCACCGATGACGGCCACGGTGTAACGATCTCCCTGCCCCAACAGATCGTCGCCGGTCTTCAAGCCGAGGGCGCACGAAATACTGCACCCGGCGTGACCTGTCATGAAAAGATCGAACGGGCTTTCGGCCGGGTTGGGGTAACCCATCAACCCACCCTTGGTGCGGATCGTGTGGATTTGCTGATGGCGGCCGGTGAGCAGCTTGTGCGGGTAGATTTGATGGCCCGTGTCCCAGATCAACCGGTCCTTTGTGAAATCGAACGTGCGGTGCAGCGCGATGGCCAGCTCCACCACGCCCAGGTTCGACGCGAAATGGGCAGAGCGAAGGCTGACCACGCGGCACAATTCGTCGCGCATCTCTTCGGCAAGTAGCTTGAGTTCTTCCAGACTCAACGCTCGCAAATCATTCGGTGATTCGATTCGTGAGAGAATGCCTTCCATTAGCGATCCCTTTCCACGATGAACAGAGCCAGATCTTTGAGTCGCTCGGCCCGGCTGCCCAGCGGCGCCAGTGCCGCACAAGCCTGGTCGCACAGATCCTTGAGCATGCGCCGGCTTTCGTCCGAGCCGATTAGACCAGGAAACGTCAGTTTGCCCCGGCCGTGATCTTTGCCCACACGCTTGCCGGTTGCAGCTTCTTCGCCACAGGTGTCGAGCAAATCGTCGGTGATCTGAAAAGCCAGACCGATCTTTTGCCCGAACACGTCAAGTGCTTGAAACGCCGCGGGGGATGCATCCGCCGCGAGACCGCCCATGCGTACCGAGGCACGTAGCAGCGCACCAGTCTTTCGGGCGTGGATCGATTTCAGATGTTCCACCGGGTCGTGAGTCACTCGGCCATTCTCCGTCGCTTGGATATCTTCAACTTGTCCGCCGACCATACCACACGCTCCGGCGGCCATTGCGAGTTCCCGGCACCAGGCCGCGGCCAATTGATCGGATCGAGCCTGCCTGGCCAGGACTTCGAAGGCCAACGTCAACATGGCGTCGCCGGCCAGTATGGCCAGGGCCTCTCCGAATTCCTTGTGGCAACTCGGCCGGCCGCGCCGCAAATCGTCGTCGTCCATGGCGGGCAGATCGTCGTGGACCAGCGAGTAACAGTGTACCAACTCGACGGCACACGCAGCAGGCATTGCGGCCTGAATGGTTCCGCCGCAAGACTCGCACGCGAGTATTACCAGCATTGGCCGGAGCCGCTTGCCGCCGGGAAACACGGCGTAGCGCATGGCGGCGGCGAGTGATTCTGGACAATCCATTTCATGCGGCAGCCACCCCTCCAGCGCCGCGTCCACCGCCGTGCGATGCGTATCCAGGCTCTCGGCAAGTTGAGTCGGAGTGGCAATCGTTTTCAAAACAGACTCTCCAGCCCATCTGGAGGTTGCGTCGCGGCCCGACGCGGGCTACGCACCGTGTTACGCTTCGGCTTGGCGTTCGGTTCGCGGTCGGCGGATTCGTTGCGGTCGCTCGACGAGGCGGGGTCGAATTCTTCCGTGATCGGATTTCCCTCCGCATCCACGCCCGTCAGCAGCCGGATTTTCTGCTCGGCCCCTTGCAGAATCTTGCGGCAGTGCTTCAGCAACCGCACGCCGTCTTCGTAGCGTTCGAGCGACTTGTCCAGGCCGGTTTCCGTGCTTTCCAAATCCCGTACGACGGCCTCTAGCCGCTCTAGCGACTCTTCGAACGACAACTTTTCAATTTCATCGCCCATGACAAGATTCAATCCTTGCGAGTCATTGGCTGTTTACTCCGACGCCTTCTCTTCCACGCGGCTTGAGACTCGTCCGTTCGCGAGTCGCGTGACGATTCGCTCGCCCACGGCAACCTGGTCCGCGGCTCGCACGACGCTCATGCCATCCTCGCGCGTTGTCAAGCTATAGCCGCGAGCCAAAACGTTCAAGGGACTGAGACCCTCGATCAGTGCGGCATGTCGGCCGAGTCGATGATGGCCGTCGCGCCAGCGGTTCCAGACTGCTCGGGCCAGGCGGCCGGCCAATTCGTCGCAGCGCTGCTGTCGCTGGAAGACCGCATCGAACGGAAACCGAAACGGCCGTCGCCCCGCGAGCTGATCGAAGTGCAATCGGCAGCGGCGTAGTCGACCCTCGAGTGCCCGCGCCATTCGCACGCCGGTTTGGGTCAGCATCTCGCCGACTTCCGCCTCGTTCGGCACGACGAGTTCGGCCGCCGCGCTAGGCGTCGGGGCTCGCTGGTCGGCGACGTAGTCGGCGATTGTCCAATCGACCTCGTGGCCGACGGCACTGATGATTGGAATCTTCGACGCGAAGATTGCTCGCGCGACGATCTCCTCGTTGAACGACCACAGATCCTCGATGCTGCCGCCGCCGCGGCCCACGATAATGACGTCGGGCGTTCCGATGGCGTTGACCTGTTCGATCGCGTCGGCGATTTCCTGTGCCGCCCCTTCGCCCTGCACTCGCACCGGCCGCAGCCAGATCTCCACATCGCGCCAGCGCCTCCCCAGCACCTGCATCATGTCTCGCACGGCGGCCCCCGTTGGGCTCGTCACCAACACAATCCGACGCGGGAACCGCGGCAGCCGCTTCTTCCGTGCCTGAGCAAACAATCCCTCCTTCTCGAGCCGCTCGTAAAGCTGGCGAAACGCCAACTCCAACGGGCCAAGCCCCTTCGGCTGCAGGTATTCAATGATGATCGAGTAGTCGCCGCGTACTTCCCACACGCTCAACCGGCCTTGGACTATCACCTCCAGGCCATTTTGCAAGTCGAACTTGAGCCGGCTCGCCACGTTCTTCCAAATCTTCGCCGAGATCTGGGCGGAGCTGTCCTTGAGCGTCAGGAACAAGTGCCCCGATTCGTGTCGCTTCAGGTTTGAGATTTCACCGACGACCCAGACGGCCGGAAATTCGCTCTCCAGCAGACCCTTGATTCGCGCGGTGAGTTGCGAGACCGTCCAGGCATGGTCAGTGGTGAGGTTCGGAGTCTTTTGGAGTGGCAGTGCCATAGATTCCCGGCGGTAAATCGGCCTGGCGTATTCTAGTCGTTCTCCATCGAGCGCGATATGCCGCCTGAGTGGTTGCGACTGCGGCACCCGATTCCACCCCGCCGGTTTAGCTAACAAATCTTACTAGTCCTCAAACAAGCGACGATTTGCTCCCTCTCCCCTGTACTCAGGGGAGAGGGCCGGGGTGAGGGGTTCTGTTCGAGTGCACTTTGCAGACCCCTCACCCTAACCCTCTCCCCTGAGTACAGGGGAGAGGGAACAGGAACGCGCGCACTGGTCGCTTGTTTGAGGACTAGTTCCAAATCTGACCTGCCGCCACCGGGCTTGTCCCGGTGGCTTGACGGCTTTTGCACTACATTCCGCTCGGACTTGAAGTAGTGCAAAAGCCGCTGATCCACCGGGGCAAGCCCGGTGGCGAGATTTTGGAACTATTGAATCTCCCATCCGCGATTACGGCCGCGTGATCGTGATCGGGTTGCTGGCGGCTTGGTTGCCGGTCGTGAGCTTGACGATGACCTTGAACGTGACTTTTTTGCCGGAGGCGGTCAGCCCGTTCGCGGTTTGCAGGCTTAACGTGCCGGGTGGGAGGTTTGCCACGAGCACGGACGTGGCCTCATCATAGGTATCGCCGTCCGATCCGCGAACTTCGTACTCTTGCAGCGCGGGATTGGTCGATCCCGTCCAGGAGAGGTCGGCCAGTGCGAGTGCGCCGTTCCATCCGCCCGAGAGCGTGACCGGTTCGGGCGTGCTGCCAGGCGCCGACGACAGCGCGGGCAGCGATAGGCTCAGCGGGTGCGTCGGTCCCAGCGTGGCCACGACCAGCTCGCGATACTGGATCATCCGTTCGCGGGCGATCGGCAGGAACACATCGCGCTGCTTGCGGCCAATATCGAGATCATTCTCGGCCACGGTCACGGCCGCGTAGGCAGTACGCAGGGCTGCCAGCTCCGCCACAAACATGGCCCGCGTGTATCCGGCCATGACCAGCGGCGGCGTGAACCCGGCGATCGTCGCATCCGCATCGATGCGTGCCCACAGGCTGGCCATGTCGTCGAACGGGGCGAGGAATCTGGTTTCCGAAAGCCCGAACGTCGGCACCAGTGGTGCGGCGCCCGCATAAACGGAAGTCGGCAGCAGTCCCCGCAGCATGCCGCGAAACTGAATGAGCCGGGTCGTGAGTCCCGTCTTCTTCTGATCCCGATTGACAACGGCAGTCTCCCTTGCGTTCTCCAGGTCCTCCAATGCCGTGATGGCCCCCGACAGGTCCGTTCGCACGGTAATAAACATTGTCCGCGTGAAGCCACCTTGCAGCTTCAACTCAGTCGCTGGCGTACCACCAAGGATGATGTTCACATCATCCCAGTGCGCTGAAACTTCATCCATCGTCGTCAAGTACGACCCGATTCCATTTAGCGGCATGACTTTGACTCCTTGTATCTAGATCTTGTGTACTCTCGCTGATCATGTGCATGTTGATGTTATGTTGTAAAGCGTTGATATGAACATTTTACGTTACAATATCTCGTGTCAACGCTCATAGTCTTACAAAGAACTAGCCGCATGTTCGTATTGAACCTTGGACATGGCGTGAAACTACAGATAATCTATGTGATGGTATGTCGCTTGTTCATCGTAGTAGTGTCCGGCTGACAAAAATCAATCAGTATCGTAAGCGATCAGTACATAAAGACAGAAACATGCCACCACATCAGCGTGTTGTCCATTTCAGTCATACTCTAACCTCTGTCTGAGATTCTCCATAAGGTGCTCGCTGCCATCAAAGAGCGTGTCATGTGTGGATTATGGGAACTCGACTGGCTTCGGATGGCCAGGATTGAGAAATGGGAGGATCAGGACATTCTCAATCAGCTCGGCCGCGTTGTTGAGCCGTTCAGGGTGCTCGCCCGTGCCCTCGATCCAGCGACGAAAGGCCGCCTGGCAGGCCCGTAGGTCGGCGTCCTCGTCATTTGGGTGGTCGGGCGTGAATCCTGAGTCCGTGAAGTAGATGTATGTGGGCTTGGCAAAGCGCTTGGCGAGGAAGAATTCCCACTGTGTGTATGAGGCGGTGGAGTAATCGGTGCCCTTACGGTATTTAGTGAATGGTGGCATCGTGCCGAGCTCGGCGGCGTGGTCCGCGCTGGCCATGCCGCCGCAGCGATCACCCACGAGCAGGATCACGGCGTCGCACTGCCGGATGTAATCACGCAACTGCATGAGCAGCGTGGCCGGGACCTGGCGGAAATAATCCTGGTCGCGCACCTCCAAGCCCTTCCGCCGCAATACGCGAGCGAGCTCGGTGCGAACCGAAGCCAGTTCCTTGCTGACGGCAGAGACGAAGACGCGATAGGTGGTCGGGGTAGTCATGCCGTGATTCTATCATCACTGGCCGAACGATGCATCAGTGATAAAACCAGCGTGTGGCCGCAAGGTGGGCCGCGAAGACTTGGCCCACGCGACGCCTGGCAGCTCCCGGGGAAGTCGTCTACAGTTCGAGTGTGTCGAGCTGATCGACCAGGCTGTCCAGATCGTCTTTGGGCCGGTCCGGCTTGCCAGTCTGTCGCTTGGGGATGCCGACGGAGAGGCCGACGGCGTCGCGACCGTCGCGGACAAGTTCGGTGTCTCGCTCCAGGGCGGCGATCTCAAAGGCGTTGGGGCCGCCGAAAAGTTTGGAGAGATCGATCTTGAGGCCGGCGAGTGCGCCACCTGGGGCGCCGGCAATCTCGGGCGTCTTGTGCATGGGGAAGATAATGGCGTGCTCGGGACAGACGCGGCTGCAGGCGGGACAGCCTTTCTTGCAATTGTCCGGCTGGTCCACGGCGATTCGTTCGGCCGTGTCCACGCCGTAGACGCCGAACAGGCAGAAGTCGATGCACTCCATGCAATTCGTGCAGCGGCTGTAGTCGATCACCGGGTGCCAGCGGCGCTCGGCTGGGTCGAGGAACCGAGCGAGCGGGGCGGGGGCGGGGGAACCGTGCAGCCATTGATGAAGGTCGGGCTGCGGGTCGGACGGTGATGAGGAGAGGGGGAGAGGGGGAGACGCGGAGAGGGCGAGCGTGTTGAGTTGGAGTGGGATCGTTTGGATTCGGGTTTCGGCGGCGATGCGGCGGATCTCGTCGAGGTAGGCTTGCGGGGAATCGGAGTCGCGAAGGTCCAGACAGTAGATGCTCCGGCTGGGTGCGTTGAGCGATCCTAACGTTGTCTTTGGCTCAGGGTCTGGACCCGCGTCGTCTTCATCGAGATCCTCATCGTCTTCGGTCGCCTTCTTCAAAAGCACAGTGCCCTCGAGACCCTTCACACCCGCGCGGTCTAATTCCCAAAACGCGGCTCGTGAAAATAGCCACGACAGCACGACCAAATCGCCTGGGACCGAACGCAGGTAGAGCAGCCCGGTGTGGTTTTCGTGCAAGTCATAGAGATGAGGCACGATGGAAACATCAATGCCAGGCTCCATGATGAGCGCGGCCGCGATCTCTTCTTCCAGCGATCGCTTGGCCGGGTTCAGGCTCTGGCCCTGGGACAACACAACGGTTAATCGAGGTTTCGGCATCTGTGGCTTCTCGTTAGGTGGGTACTTACAAACTTATCGGTTGACCAGGCGAGCCGTCGAGCGGTTGAAGCGTTCAACGACTCCCCGCTCCTACAGGATACCCAAACGGATCATGTCGATGCACGCGAATTTGTAAGGCGAGATGCAGTGTACGCCTTTTCCGAAGAGTTGTCGCACCGGAGAATTCACAAGCGTCTCGCGTTGCACATAGCCCGTGATCCACAGAGTCGCTTTGTCGGATCGTTGAAAATACAGGCAATGCACGAGCAGATCGGGATAGCCGTGCGACCCGCCGTAGCCGCTTTCGGGTGTTCGCACGGTGTAGATGCATCCGTAACGGGTCTTGCGCGCGAACTCCCACGGCGAATCGCACCAGTCGGGCACTTCGGTTTTGACGCCAATCCCCTTTCCGCCGATGTAGAAATCGTGGGTAATGTCGTCGGGCCGCGTGACGCCGGATTTAAGGCCCCGCACAAAAGGAATGTCCAATCGCGTGAATGTTTTCTCGACCGCGATTTCGCCGATTTCGCCGAAGTAGACTGGGTCAGAACCGTGCTCGTATTTCTCGCTGAAACTTTTGTCTCGCCAACCCAACCCGCGTGAATGAGCAAACTGGGCCTTGGCCTGCTCGCGAGCCTGCGTGTGGTCGCGTTCGGTCAGGTGGACCTGAACCGGTTTCAGTCGGCCGCCGGGATTGATCGGCGGCGCCGGAGCACCGGGTCTTGATTGCGGCTTATGTTGCACGGTGCGATGAACTCCTGAGGACTCCACCGTTTCAGAAGCACTAATGGAGCTGGCCCTTGATGGTCCGCTGGGCCTCCACCCAAACGTCGGCCAGGTACGTTACATAATCCTCCGCGGTCAGGGTCGAGCCTGCGTCGCCTTGCATATCGAATAGCCAACCGGCGCCGTAGTTGTCGAGGTTAATTGCCGACGGGTCGGCGAGCAGCCCCGAATTGAATTCCGTGATCCGCCCGGTCATCGGAGCGAACAGGGCCGACTCGGCCTTGGAGCTTTCGATGGAGCCGATTTCCTGGCGAAACAGCACGGCGGCGCCGGCATCCACCGACCATTCGAGGAAATAGACATCCTGCAAGAGTCGAACAGCGTACGCACTGAATCCAAACCGATGCCGGCCGGTTGAAAGTTGATCGCGTTGGATAGGCTGGCACCACATGTGGTTTTGGGCGTAGCGGCGGTCGCGTGGGACCCTGGCTTCGAACTTCCCCATCATGAAAACGAGCAGGTCGTTGGAATGCGGTCCCGGAGAATCGTGGTTGCCGCGTTCTGGTTCGCCAGCCGGTTGGGCCATTGAAAAGCGGCGACAAGTCGCCGCACTCCAAAGTCTACGTGTACCGCGCCCCGCGATGATCGGGTTCGAAAAACTCTGGCAGCAGCCGATCGACTTGGAGCAGTCCGGCCCGCGTCAGTTCAACGCGGCCGTCGCGGACGTCCAGCATCTCTTCGGATTTCCAAAGATCGAGGGCGTTACCAAACTCGGAAAGTATGTCCGACCCAAATTTGGTCTGGAAATAAGCCGCGTCCAGGCGGCCCATCTTGAGTTGCAGGATCAATTCGCGAATCAGTCGCTGGCGCTGCGTCGGAGCGAGTGCCCGGCCGAGCGGGAGTTCACCGGTTTGCAGCTTGCCGATGTAATCGTCCCATTGGTCCACATTTTGGAAGTGTACGCCGCTGACGTGCGAAAAAGACGCGACCCCCGTTCCGATCATGTCGGCGCCGTGCCACAGGCTGTCGCGATACAGAAACTGCCCGTGCTCGCTGTCGGCTGGCCAAAAAGGGGACAGGTCCAATTTGTGCGAAGCACCCTCCGGGCCGTTCCGGCAAATTGGACCTGTCCCCTTTTTGGCCTGCCCGCGAACCAATGTGTACGCGCTCGACACACGGTAGCCAGCCGCCTCCAACTCGCTGAAAGCGTAATCGACCCAGGACCGCTTTGTGGACCAGCTCGCGACCGGAATCGGCGAGCCGTCGCCGCGGATCGACTGGGAGTAAACCGTGTTGAACGGCAGTTCAAGTTGGTAGATGGTCACCGAATCCGGGGCCAGTTCGATCGTCCGTCGCACGCAATCGCGCCAATTCTCCCACGTCTCGCCGACCATGCCGGCGATGAGGTCGATGTTTACTTGGGGAAAGCCGGACGAGCGAATCCAGTCGTATGAGCGATAGACTTCGGCCGACAAATGGGCGCGACCGTTCTCTTCAAGGATGGCGTCACTGAAGTTTTCAACACCGAGGCTGAGCCGTGTAATGCCGAGCTGACGCAAAGACCGAACCTTGGGTTCGGTCAATGTGCCCGGTTCGCATTCAAACGTGACTTCCTTTGCCGTTCGCCAGGGCATCGCCGCATCCAGTCGCTGGACGAGCGATTCCAGTTGCCGCACGCTCAAGTAGCTCGGTGTTCCGCCGCCGAAATAGACGAAATCCAACGGTCGGTCGCCCGCGATCGGCAGCCGGCTGTACAGTTCAACCTCCCGCGCCAGTGCTTCCACGTAAGTCTCGATATCGCGCGCGGCCTTGTCGGTGTACACGCGAAAGTAGCAAAACTTGCATCGCTTGCGGCAGAACGGGATGTGCAGGTAAAGGCCAAGCGGCGTTCCCGGTTTTGGTGGCGATTCAAGCACTCCACGCGCAGCCGACAACTGATCCGGCCGCCAAAACGAAAACGGCGGATAATTGGAGATGAAGTAGCTGCCGACCTCGGTTTTGTCTTCAGTGAGCAATGGCATGCGACACAGGTCAACAAAGGTAGCTAGGCTCGATCACTTTTTCAGCCCAAAACATAACACAGTTCCCTCGTCATTTCCGATCACCAGCCTCCCCATCGCCACGGCGGGCGACGCGGAAACCTTGCCGCCTGTGGCAAACCGCCAAAGTTCCTTGCCGGTTCCTGCGTCGAGACCGTACAAGTTTCCATCCTGCGAACCGACGAAGACGCGGTTGCCAACCAACACTGGCGATGAATCGACCCGGCCCTTGGTCGGAAAAGTCCACTTGGCTTCCCCGGTCCTGGGGTTCAAGGCGTGTACCATTTTGTCACGGCCGCCGACAATTACCACATCAGCCGATGCGGAAGTGGCCACGGCGGCGGACGAGTAGAATTCAAACCTGCGATCCGGGTGCTCGTAGCGCCACGCAATCTGCGGTTTTTTCCAGTCAACGCCGAGTACCTGGCAACCCATGTGGCCGACGAACAGACGATCGCCGAACACGGCGGGCGATGCACCGGTCTGCGATTCCATTTCGCAGCTTGCGACCTCGGTTCCCGTCGTGATATCGACCACGCGAAGCATCGCGTCGCAGCCGGACAGAAAGGTTTTGCCCTCGATTACGGCCGGCGTGCAGTTGACCGGGCCGCCGGTTTTGAATTTCCAGGTGAGCTTGCCGTCGGCAGCGTTGAGGCAATAGAGGTTTTCGTCCCATGAGCCGAACAGCACGCGGTCGCCGACGACGTTTGCGGACGACACAATTTCCGCGCCGGTGCCGGTGTCAAATATCCAGACTTTCGTTCCCGTCATTGCGTCGAGGCAGTGGAAAACGCCGGTCTCGTCGCCGAAGAATACCTTGCCGTTTGCGACCGAGGGGGAAGACTTGATGGCCGGCGCGAGTTCATTGCTCCGAGCCGCATCGGGTTTGCCATCGCGTGCCTTGTCCGCAGCTTCTTTGCATGGAGTCGTGGTCGAATAACTCCACTTGGGCTTTCCGTTTTCGAGATGCAGGGCGTACAAGTAGCCGCCGATCGTGCCAACGTACACGACGCCGTCGACGATCGCCGCCGAAGATTCGATCGACTCGCTTTTGCCTTCGGCTTGGAAACTCCAGAGCAAGGAAAGCGACTGCGGCAGCGTGCCGGTTGCCACACCGGTTAATTGCGAGTTGCCGCGGAACATCGGCCAGTTGTCCTGATCCCCTTCAGTGACTTTCTCGTCATCATCAGATTCCAACCTCTCTCCTTGCACTCCGCCTGAGAGCAGCGGAGCCGGCGATTTGCTATCAAACGGTTCGGCTTCCTCCGATTCCTCAAGGAAAGTGACGGTGACTCCCGCCGACGGTTGACAGCCGACGGCAGTGATCGCGAACCAGAGAATCGAGCAGCGGGGAAAACTCAGAAAGCGCATTCGTAAAGCTCCACAAAATTGTGCATTTCGAGTGATCGCGGATTGAACTTGCCGGTCCATTGATGCACGGCCTCGCCGGCGAGCACGGGAATCAGATTGCGGTCGAGCCCACAATCTCGAAGTCTCAGCGGCTGGCCGCTGCGGGCAACCAGTTCGGTGACTCGCGCGGCCAGGCAGCCGGCCGAGTCCTCGTAATCGGCCACGTCGAGCGACGCCGACCCGATCAACTCGGCGTACGCATGCTCGACGGCCGGGCCGTTGAATCGAATGACGTGCGGCAACATAATTCCGATGACGATGCCGTGTGTGAGGCCAAGGTGAGCGGTCAACGGATTCGCGCAGGCGTGCGTAGCACCGAGCATCGAGTTTTCGATGGCAGTGCCGGCGAAATTGGCTCCGAGCAGCATGGCACCCCGGGCCTGGATGTTCTGGGGCTCGCGAAGCACGGTTTCAAAGTTGGCCTCGAGCAATCTCCAGGCCTCGTGCGAATAGACCTGAGAGATCGCGTTGCGTTTCGTGGTCACGTAGGTTTCGATGGCGTGCGAGATCGCGTCGATGCCGGTCGCGGCCGTGACCGACGGCGGCATGGTTACGGTCAGTTCCGGATCGAGAATGGCCGCGCGGGCCGCGGCCTTCCGATCGCCGCAGGCCATTTTTTGGTGCGTCTCGTCGTCTGCGATCAGAGCAAACGACTGTGCCTCGCTGCCGGTCCCGGCCGTTGTCGCCACGGCGATGAACGGCAGCATGGGCTTCGTTGCCTTGCCCACACCGCAATAATCCTGCATTCGGCCGCCGTTGGTGAGAATGAAATTGCAGCCTTTGGCACAGTCCATCGAACTTCCGCCACCGAGTCCGACGATCAGATCAATTCGATTGTCTCGGGCAAACCGCGTACACACGTCAACGTGCCGCGCGGTTGGGTTTTCGTAGGCGTGATCGAACACCGCCACCTCCAGCCCGGCCTCGCGCAGCGACCGAGTTGCTCGATCCACGTGCCCGAGGGCCACCAGGTGAGCGTCTGAAACCACGAGCACTCGCTTGCCGCCGAATTCGGCCGCAAGTTTGCCGAGCTGCCGGATCGAGCCGGGCCCGAACACGACGCGAGTGAGCGGCAAAAAGTCAAACGCGCCGTTGGACGAAACGGCGTGTGATACCGGCACGGAGTTTTGAGTGCTGGACACACTCAAGGTTCACCCCTTTGGTTTCTGTTCGATCGCATACAAAGTCGTTGTGGTTCGGATGAACAATACACCATCCACAGTCACGGGCGTGCTGAACACGGTGGAGTCCATGGTGACTTCATTGATGACGTTCTTTTCTTTGGACAGCTCGAAAATCGTCACGTCACCGTCCTCATCGCCCATGTAGATTTTCTGGTCGACAATGTAGGGCGAACCCCAGGCACCGGCGAGCATGTCGTGCGTCCAAAACGGCGTTCCCGTTTTTCGATCCAGGCAGTGCAAGAATCCGGGCAATTCGGCGGCGACTACAAAGTCTCCCTGGATCGCGCACGTGGACAGTGTACGCCCAAAGTTTTTGTCGCCAAAGTGCCAGACCAGGGCCGAGTTTGGGTTCTTCGTGGACTTTGTCGGATCCTTGCAGCGATTCACTGGGTCCCACGGGCCGATGAATTCACTCACGTCGCCGGTCTTGGTGGCATCGATGGCGTAAAGGTGGCCGGCGCCTTCGCCATGATCCGGGTTCTGGCCGACACCGAGAAACACGGTATTCTCGTGGAAAACGGCCGTTGACAGAATCGAGCTGGCAGAGTTGCGACTTTGTGCACCGCTCTTGGCTCCTGGCGGGTTGCAATCGAATTTCCAGATCAGCTTGCTCTTGCCCGGCTGAGTCGGATCGCCGAGCGGCTCGAAAGCATACAGCCACCCGTCGCCGCCAGGGAAGTACACCTGACCCTTGCCGTTCACGACCCCGTACGTTGGACTCGACCATTGGCCGTCGTTCAGTCGATCGCCCGGCGAGTTGTCTTGCCAGGCCAAGTTGCCGGATTCCTTGTTCACGGCAATGAAGCTCGGTGCGTTCGGGGCCGGAATCACCAACCCATTTTCATCCGGCCCGTTGGACGTGTGGACGTACACGCGGTTCCCAACGACCAGGGGAGAACTCGTCGCAAGAAAATGCGGATAGACGTCCAACTCTTTGATCATGTCGTATTCCCAAATGATGTCGGCGTCTATTTCGCTTCGATACTTCTCGTCTTTCATGCCGTCGTTTTGGCCATCGAGAAAACCTTCTGTGTCGGCACACACCAGCGTGCAGCGATTCGAAACGTAAAAGAGTCGTTTGCCTTCGACCGCACAAGCGGAGGCAATTCCTTGATGGGCGAAGTCGTTCTCCTTGGGCGATGGAAGTTTGTCGTGCACGGCCTGCCAGAGGAATCTTCCATCGGATTGGCGAAAGCACATGAGCACGCCCTTATCACCGGTGATTCTTGGATTTCGCGGCTTGTCGTTATTCGTGCCTACGAAAACCTTGCCACCGGCAATGACTGGGTTCCCGTTGCTCATGGACCCAAGCAGCTCGGTCCACTTGATATTTCTCTTCGTCCGCAAGTCCCACTCGGTTGGCACATTCTTTTCGACCGTGTTGACCATGTTCCGTGCAGGGGTGCCGCCCCACATGGGCCAACTGGATACCGGCTTTTTCTCCTCGGCCGCGACTCGCATCACGGCGACGATCGCGGAGAGTCCGATGAAAACGGCAAGGAGTGCGACACGATACTGAATCTGCAAGTGAACCTCCGTAACGGTTGTGCTCCGCGGCACCGGTTTCAAGTTATGGCTGGCACTGCAACGCAGTGAGGTCGGGTGAGTGCGGGCGTCAAGCCCTGAGTACCCGAATGGAAGTCGAACATTCAGGGCGAATGCAAGCATAACGTCCTCCTGCTTTTCCAACAACGGTTTCATCGTGAGGATGTGCAGTTGATTACTTGCCTGGCCGAACACGTTTTTGTATTTTGCTTTTGTGCTCTTGCCAACCTACAGCGGATTGTCCTGCCTGCAAAATCATCTGACCCTTGGATGGCTCATTCAATGATTGACCACAATTCCCTTCGTCGGATCGTGCAGGCAGGTTTTTTTGCGGCCTTGGGTTTGCTTGGCTCGGGCAGTGCAAGCTGCGAGGGTCAAGAAACGAGCCTCGAAAAAAATGTAGCTGCCGACTTGCTCGATTGGCCGCATTGGCGGGGTCCTGAATTCAACGGTATTTCCCGCGAAAAGGGGCTCGTGAGCAAGTGGTCGCCAACGGGCGAAAACGTGCTGTGGAAGAACACGGAACTCGCCACGCGATCCACACCGATCATCATGCGCGGTAAGCTGTATGTGCTTTGCCGAAATAATCCCGAAACGGCGAAGGAAGGCGAAAAAGTAGTCTGCGTGAACGCCGAAACCGGTGAGAAGATTTGGGAAAACGCATTCAACGTCTTTTTGACGGATGTGCCGGCCGAACGAGTCGCCTGGTCGAGTGTGGTGGGCGATCCGACCACGGGCAACGTGTTCGCCCTCAGTGTCTGCGGAGTGTTTCAATGCCTCGACGGCGAAACCGGCAAGTCGCTCTGGACGCATTCCATGAGCGAAGAGTACGGCATGATCCACACGTACGGCGGGAGAACGAACCTGCCGATCGTGTTTGAAGACCTTGTGATCATCAGTTGCGTCATGACTGGCTGGGGCGAATACGCCGTCCCCGCTCACCGGTTTGTGGCGTTCGACAAAAAGACGGGCCGTGCCGTGTGGATCACCAGCACGCGGCTGAGGCCACTGGACACGACGTACAGCAGTCCGTCGCTCGCCGTTTTCCGTGGTCAGGCGGCGATCGTGGCCGGTTCCGGCGACGGGGCGGTTTATGCGATTCAGCCGCGAACCGGCAAGATCGTCTGGAAGTACGACGCATCCGTACGCGGCGTCAACACGCCCCCGCTCATCGCGGGCAGCGACGTGTTTTGTTCACACTCGGAGGAAAATGTCGCAGACAAAACCGTGATGGGTGCGATTTTTCGATTGGACGGGACCGGTTTCGGAGATGTCACGAAATCGAAGGAGTTGTGGAATGTCCAGCGAATCATGGCCGGGCGGGCTCAGCCGCTGTTGGTCAACGACCGACTTTATACCATCGATGATGGCGGAATGCTGTTGGTTTTGAACCCCGCAACCGGGGCCGAGATTGGCCGCCAGAAGCTCGGCACGATCATGATGGGCAGTCCCGTCTATGGCGACGGCAAAATCTACGCGGGCGAGCGATCGAATTTCTACATCCTGGAACCAACCGAGAAGGGCGTGAAGGTGCTCCAGCGAATTCGGTTCAATCCTGAGCAAGAGGATGTAAGTGGCTCACCGGCGATCTCGCACGGCCGCATCTATGTTCCGACGAGCAAGGCATTGTATTGCGTGGGAAAGCGCGATCAGCCGCTCAGCGCGGACCCTCGGCCCACGCCCGCCGTTGAAACTCCGGTGACGGCCGACGCGAGTCCGGCACAACTGTTGGTCGTCCCCGTGGAATCGCTGCTCATGCCCGGCCAGTCACAGAAATTCGAGGCTCGCCTGTACAACGCAAACGGGCGATTTCTCAAGACGGTGCCCGCCAAGTTCAGCTTGAAGGGTCCGGGAGAGATCAACGCATCGGGGGAATTTGCCGCGGCAAAAGGAACTGCTCACACAGCGACGATGGTTACGGTGGAGGCCGCGGGGCAGACCGCGACGGCCCGCATCCGTGTCGTTCCGCCGCTGCCTTGGAGCTTCGACATGGCGGACAAGCAAGTTCCAGCCACATGGATCGGGGCTGCGTATCGTCACCAAGTACGCGAAGAGGATGGCAACCCGCAGCTCGTCAAGATCACCACAATTCCGAAGGGCACGCGCAGCCAATGCTGGATGGGCCCGTGGAACCTGCACGACTACACAATCCAGGCCGACATGAAAGGCTCGATCAAGAACGACAAAATGCCCGACATGGGTCTCGTGAACCAGCGCTACACGCTCGACTTGATGGGGTCCACCAAGCAATTGCAGATTCGATCATGGACCTCGCGACTCGAATTACGATTTGCGAAAACCATCCCCTTGCCATTCGAACCAAACGTTTGGTACACGCTCAAGTTTCAGGCCACGAACAAAGATGGTCAGGCCGTTTTGCGTGGCAAGGTTTGGCCCCGAGACAAGTCCGAACCCTCCGCCTGGACTATCGAGGCCGCTGATGAGGCACCCAACGTCGAGGGCAGTCCCGGAATGTTCGGCAATGCCAGCGATGCGGAGATTTTCATCGACAACGTGAAGGTCTACGCGAACTAGCCCAGCGTAAGGGCCGCCGGATCGTAATCTGTTCATCGCTACAATCAATGGCTGGGAAACGCCCGCCCAACTGATAGGAGATCTCAATGCTTGCTCGTCACTTCCACTTTGCGGTTTTGTCGCTGTTTGCGGCCACGGCGATCGTGGGTACGGGAGTTTTCGCGGTGGACAAAGATTCTTCCTACGATGCCACCGCGGAAGCGCTCAAAGCGATCGGCCAACTCAAAGTGAAACCGCTCGACTGGCCTATGTGGGGAGGCTCACCCCTGCGAAACAACACGCCCAACGGCAAGAACATCTGCACCGACTGGGACGTGAAAAAGGGGACCAACATCAAGTGGTCGGCCAAGCTCGGTTCGCAGACGTACGGTAATCCCATCGTCGGCAACGGCAAGGTGATAATCGCCACGAACAACACCAACGGGTACATCAAGAGATACGCAGCGACCGTTGACCTCGGTGTGCTGCTCGCATTCGATGAACAGACAGGCAAGTTTCTCTGGCAACTTTCTCGCGAAAAATTGCCGACGGGCCGCGTACACGACTGGGAATACCTCGGCATGTGCAGTTCCGTCTTGATCGACGGCGACCGCGTGTGGACGGTGACCAACCGAAACGAGCTGATGTGCTTGGACATTGAGGGCTTTGCGGACGGCGAAAACGACGGGCCGTACAAAGGCGAACCGAACGAGAACAAGGACGAGGCGGATATCGTCTGGAGCATCGACTTCATGTCGCAGTTCGGCGTCTCGCAGCACAACGCCTGCAGTTGTTCGGTCACATGCGCGGGCGACGTTTTGTTCGTCTGCACGTCGAACGGCGTGGATGAGGGACATTTCAAAGTTCAATATCCCGACGCACCAAGCTTCCTTGCATTGAATAAGAAAACCGGCGAGGTTCTCTGGTCGGACAACAGCCCCGGCTCCAACGTGATGCACGGCCAGTGGTCGAGTCCGACCTATGCCGTGCTGGGCGGGCAGGAGCAGGTTCTATTTGGCGGCGGCGACGGTTGGCTTTACAGCTTTGATCCCAAGGGCGAAAACGGCAAGTCAAAGCTCTTGTGGAAATTTGATTGCAATCCGAAAGAGTCAATCTATTCTCTCGAACGCGCCACTCGGAACCACCTCATTGGCAGCCCGGTTGTCTACGACGGCTTGGTGTACATCGGCGTCGGCGAAGACCCGGAACACGGCGAGGGCTCGGGCCATTTGTGGTGCATCAACCCAAACAAGCGTGGCGATGTCAGCCCGGAACTGGTTTTCAACAAAGCCAACCCCGGAAAACCGATTGCTCATAAAAGAATCAAGGCCTGTGAGCCGGAAAAGGGAGACTTCACCAAGCCCAACCCCAACAGCGCTGCCGTGTGGCACTACGTTGGTGAAGATCAAAACGAGTTCGAGAAAACCATGCATCGCACGCTTGGGTCGGTCGCAATCAAGAATGGCTTGCTTTTCATCGCTGACCTGAGCGGTCTCGTTCACTGCCTCGATGCCAAGACCGGCAAACCGCACTGGACGCACGACATGCTCGCTGCCTGCTGGGCCTCCGGGCTTATCGTCGAGAACAAGATTTACATCGGCGATGCGGATGGCGATGTTGCCATCTTCGAATTGTCGCCGGAAAAGAAGTTGATCAACGAAGTCAGTATGGGCTCCGCTGTCTACAGCACAGCGGTTGTGGCGAACAACGTGTTGTACGTGGCGCGTTTCGATGGCCTGTTTGCCATTTCGGCTGGAGCGAAATCCAAGTAGTCGAACCCGCACCGCAAACTCATTTGTTTCCGATACACCACAGGTGTTTTTGCGTGCGGATGAGAATCTGCCCGCGCGAAACGGCGGGAGATGCCAGGCACGGCTCGCCGAGCGGATTCTTGCTAATGACCTTGAGCTTCACATCGGCGGCCAGAACGAATGTGTCACCTTCCTCGCTCGTGACGAAGATGTTCTCACCAGCCGCAACAGGCGAGGCGCTAAACTCACTCGACGGCAAACGGCTTTGAAACACGGACTTTCCCGAATTGGCATCGAAGCAGGTGACGATTCCCTTGTCGCCCACTAGATACAATCGGCCCGCGGCGAGAATCGGCGAAGGCACCTTGGGCGCGCCGCGCCTTCCCTGCCATGCCACGTGGGTTTCGCTTATGTTTCCGTGCCCGCCCGGCCGAATCGCCAGTGTTGGGCCGTTGTCTCCGGAGACCGAAAACACCAGTCCATTCCCCGTGACTACGGTCGGAGTTACTTCGTCTTTCACTCCATCGCAGTGCCAAAGCGCCTCGCCCGTATTCGGATCGTAGGCCCACACTTTGAACCCGCCGTTCAGCACCAATTCCCTGCGATCCGATCCCTCGACGCTCACCAGCACCGGCGTGCTCCACGAGTGCGGTTGCCCTGGCCGCTCCGTTCGCCAGATAGTCTCGCCGGTCATCTTGTTCTTGGCGATGATGAACGAGTTCCCCGCCTGCGCGATCGTTCCTTGATCGCAATTCAACACCAACTTGTCGTCGAACAACATGGGTGAACTCGCGACACCGTATTCGCTGGCAAACTCACCAAGGTCGCAATGCCAAACCAGCCGGCCGCTGAATTCCACCGCCATCACGCCCGCGGAGCCAAAGAACGCGTAGACTCGTTCGCCGTCCGTGACAGGAGTTGATGCGGCGTAACCCGTTTTCGGATCGATCTTGGTCTCGAATGCCTCGCTGGGACACGCGGTTTTCCAAACCAGTTTGCCGTCGGCACGGTCAAAGCAAAGGACGAACCGCTGCTTGCCGGGCCCTTCGGCAGTCGTCAGAAACACGCGATCGTCCCACACTATCGGCGATGAATGACCCGAGCCCGGTACAGGTGTTTTCCAGATAATGTTCTTTGTCGCATCCCACTCTGTGGGAAGGTCTGCGTCACCGCTCAAACCTGAGCCATCGCCACCTCGCCAACCTGGCCAGTTTCCAGTCCTCAAATCGTTGATCGATGAATGGGCAGTAGCGATTGGTTTTGCCATCGCTCCCAGGACATGAGCATTTTGTTCGATCAAAACAGAGGTCATCACTGTTCCAGCAATCGCCATCAAAAGCAGGTGATTCATCGTTCCATCCTCTCGCTCAATTGAACTTCGCCACCGCGCCAAACAACCCAAACTCCGCAGAGCTTCACGGCAGGTCGCTAACCAATCCGCCTGAGCGGGCCGGAGGTCTTCACAAGTTTCCAGATTATCTTAATCTGCGTCTTGGTCTAAAGATTTCGGATTTTCGGTTCGATTCGATAATAACGGAGTCTGCCATGAGTTGGCGGACGGCGTTGTCGTGGGATCAGTATTTCGACATCCTACTTAAGCATGAGATCCATGATAAGTGACAGCCGGCCGAATTCATCGCGTGTCGCGGGAGCTGCGGTAACTCGCACACCTCGTTCGGGTTTCCATAGGTGTCTCGAACTTATTCGCAAGCGACGCTACTTGTTTACGCTCGTGGTGATTTTCATTTTGGCCTCTGGAATCGGCGGGGCAGTTTGGTCGTTTGTTTCGTTCCGCATTTCGGCCAGACTCCTTCGCAACGTGCATCCCGACCATGCAGCCACGGTTTGGACCGATTGGCAAGAACAGCTTCGGCTTGAAACCGATGCGGTTCGCAAAGCCGTACTGTCGAGTGAGAACATTCGAGAATCGGCCATCGCGGCGGCCCTGATTCCGGACGTGGCAACCGGCGAATCAGGGAAGGCCAAGGTCGCGGTCGATGAACTCGTCGAACGCATTCGCCGGAGTACGTCGGTCACAGTATCCCAGGTCGACGAGTCGCTGGACGTGATAGAAATCGAAGTTCGAGACGACCACCCAAGCCGGCTTCGTGCTCTGGCTGCAGCGTTGGTGGCAAACTACTCCAATCAAGTACATGCGTCGCACAAGGCAAAGGCTGAGCAGGCGTATGGATTTGCGAAGCAGGGATGTGAAGACGCCCATCATCGCGTGGAAACATTGACCGCGATGCTGAACGATCTCACAAGACTTGAAATCGTCGACGGCGAGATCGGCGAGTTCGATGCACAGCTACAAAGCCTCAGCCAGTATCAAGAGGAGTTGCTCGCAACAGTGGAAAAGTCAAAACAAGTGACGGAGAATTCCACGGCCACGAAGGTGAAGCAGAAGTGGGACGCGGTCGTGCAGATGGAACTGGACCTGGCCAATATGAACCTGAGTACGGAAGAGCGGAAACGCATGAAGCGAGGAATCGAGCAGCTTCGCCAACACCTCAAGAACTCGCCGAGCGAGCCGGAGCCCATGCCTGAGCCGCCGATCGATCCGCTGCCCGTTCCCGATAATGCCAAGCTTGCGGAAGTCGAAAGCCAATTGCGTGCTTGCCAAGCGGGCTTGCGTGAGCGACGCGCGGAAAAAGCCAAGCTACTTGCCGCCCTTTCGCAATCCGCGAATCCCGAGTTGACCGTGTTGGAATTGGAGCAGAGTTTGTCTAAGGCCCGGCAGGTCGCCCAGGATTTGGATGCCAAGGCAGGCCGGTCGAAAGCCGCTCTTGGCGTCATCACAAATCAACAGGCAGTCGAGTACTCCGTTGAAGGCTCCCGAGTTGCCACGCATGCACCCTGGCAAAAACTCGCCGGTTGCATCGCGGCTACCGTGGTGCTCAGTTTGGTCTTCGGGCTTGTGGTGGTTCGACTCATCGACGGTCCGAACACTACGTTCCGAACAGTGACCGACGTGCAGAACCACCTTCAGCTACCAATTCTCGGTGCGGTTCCCATCACCGCGGTGCGATCAGCGGCCATCTGAGGTCTTCTGCAATCGAAAAATGCGTCCGCTGATCAGCCGGCCTAAGAGTGATTCGACTTGAATCGGCTCGCAGCTAACCCGATACAAGCGACTCCGCGCCAGGCTCTCAAAGTTATCAGCAACGCTGCGATTCGGGTCTGCCAAGATCGCTTTTCCGGACGGCGCCAACATCCGATCCAGCACTCGAATCACATCCTCAAGGCAGCGATTTTCGTAAAGCACATCGGCGCCAAGCACAAGCTCATAGTCTTCGGCGGGCGGACACTTCCAGTCCACGAGTTGGGTCTCGAAGCGTTCAAATCCGTTCAAGCGTGCGTTGTGAGCCGCGAGTGCGAGTGCCGCCGGCGAATAATCGCTGAACGTCACGTGCAAGCCGGCCACAAGCCCCGCCACGCCGGCCAGGCCAAGTCCGCAACCGATTTCGATCGTGCGAGTCCCTGCGGGCCAGGTTTCGGAAAGGACCTGGTTGGCCAAGAGGCAAGCACCTGGCCACAAGTATGCCCAGTACGGCATGTAGTCGGTTCGCTTCGACTGAGCCTGCACCGCTGGGTCGTCGAGCAATTGGTCTGGGTCGCGCGGCCGCGCGAGAAGAATCTCGTGATTGGCTAGCCGATAGGCAACGGTTTCCCATGCCTCTGGCTGTTCCGCAGGCAGGCCGATTCTGGTTTCGACCCAAGATTCCGTCTTGTTCAATGTGCGGCTCCGCTAATCTTCACGTGCCATCTCGGCCAGACTCTCTCTCGCCCGATCGACCGTGAGTTCCACGTCTTCGGCTGAGTGTACAGTGCTGATGTACCAGATGCCGCGTCCGATCAGACGGACACCGCGAGCGGCCATGCCACGCACGAAGCGCGAATACTTATTCATGTCGTAGGTCTTCACCACATCGCGGTAATTTCGCACGGCGGGCAACTTCGAGTCGTGAGGTTTGGAGGCCAGAAACCCGAGGTGAAACACCGGGCCAGGCCCGGTGACTAGAACGGAATGACCGGTGGAATCGGCCAACGATCGCAGTTGCTCCATGAGCCTTGAGCCGAGCGTGAACATTTGAGAATACGCGGCTTCATCGTTTGCCTGAAGCAGTCTGAGCGATGCCAGTGCCGCGGCTACGCCGCCCACATGCGCGTTGAGCGTGCCGGCGTGAATCGACCGACCGCTGGCGAGGCTTTCCATGAATTTCGCACGGCCAGCCAAAACGCTAACAGGAAATCCGCCGGCGACCGCTTTGCCAAAAACGACAAGGTCCGGCGTCACGCCGTAGAATTCCTGGGCGCCGCCGAGCGCTAGCCGGAAGCCCGTGATCACTTCGTCGAAAATCAGCAAGATGTTGTGCTCATCGCAAATGCTCAGAAGGCCCGCGAGGTAACCCGGCAACGGCTCGATGCAGCCGGAATTACACATACACGGCTCGGTGATGATCGCCGCGATCTGTCCGGCGTGTCGTTTCACCGCGCTCGAAACGGCGGTCAAGTCATTCCACGGACAGACAACGACACCCTCTGCTGCGCCGGGACCCATTCCGCCGGACCAGGGCACGACGTGCGGAGATTGTTCTGGCCCGGCCACGTCGAGCGGCGGGTTGACGCTCACCGCAATATTGTCGAGCCACCCGTGATAGTGGCCCTCGAACTTGACGATCTTCGTCCGTCCGGTCACCGCTCGCGCAAGCCGAATGGCCGCCTGCACTGCCTCGCTGCCTGTGCATCCCAGCCGCACAAGTTCGGCGCACGGAATCACCTCGACCAGCTTTTCTGCCAGTTCAATTTCCTGAGTGTGCAGTCCATTCCAGACTTGCCCCCGCCCAAGCGACTCTGCGACCGCCGCGAGAATCTCCGGGTGGCTGTGCCCATGGATCATCGGTCCTTGGCTGAGGGTCCAGTCGATGTACTCGGTTCCATCCACGTCCCAAATCCGGCTTCCCCTCCCGTGACTGAACACCACGGGGTCCGCCGCGCGAAACTGACTGCTCACGCCGCCGGCGAGAACTCGGCGGGCACGATCTTGCCAATGAGGGCCCTTTTGCGTGTCGTTCATGGCCACAAAATAACATGGCCGAAGTGGGCTACGGAAGACCCACTTCGGCCATTACTTTGTTCGAGAATGATTCGTCGGACTAGACCTCAACCAAGCGACGATTTGCTCCCTCTCCCCTGAGTACAGGTGAGAGGGAACAGGAGCGCGCGCACGGGTCGCTTGTTTGAGCACTAGATATCCGAATACATCACGAACTCGTAGGGGTGCGGACGCAGCCGGATGGCGTCGACCTCGTTAGTTCGCTTGTACCAGATCCATGTGTCGATCACGTCGGGGGTGAACACGTCGTTGCGTAGCAGGAATTCGTGGTCTTTCTGCAAGGCATTGAGGGACCCTTCGAGTGATCCGGGCGTCTGTTTGACTTTGGCCAGTTCTTCGGGCTCAAGGTCGTACATGTCTTTGTCGAACGGCTCGCCGGGGTTGATTTTGTTTTGGATGCCGTCGAGCGCGGCCATGAGGATGGCCGAGAATGCCAGGTAGGGATTGCACGACGGGTCGGGGCACCGGAACTCGACGCGCTTCGCCTTCGGGCTGGGCGAGTACATGGGGATTCGACACGACGCCGATCGATTGCGGCGACTGTAGGCCAGATTCACCGGCGCCTCGTAACCGGGAACGAGTCGTTTGTAGCTGTTCGTCGTCGGGGCGCAGAACGCAAGCAGCGCGGGTGCGTGATGCAAGATCCCGCCGATGGCGTTGAGAGCAAGGTCAGACAGGCCGGCATAGCCGGACCCGGCAAACAGCGGCTTTTCGCCACGCCACAACGAGATGTGCGTGTGCATGCCGGACCCGTTGTCTTGGAAGAGTGGCTTCGGCATGAAGCAGGCCACTTTGCCGTGCTTGCGCGCGGTCATCTTCACGATGTACTTGTACTTGAGCACGCTGTCGGCCATCTGCAACAGCGGCTGAAAACGCATGTCGATCTCACACTGGCCGGCGGTCGCGACCTCGTGGTGCTGCGCTTCGATGTCCACACCGGACTCGATCAGGTGCATCATCATCTCGGTGCGGATGTCCTGGAGCGAGTCGGCCGGAGGTACGGGGAAGTAGCCTTCTTTGTAACGAATCTTGTAGCCGAGGTTGGGGGACTCTTCGCGCCCCATGTTCCAGCGGCCTTCGATCGAGTCGATGTGGTAGTACCCCTCGTTGTACGTCTGGTCGCAGCGGATCGAATCAAAGACGAAGAACTCCAGTTCCGGGCCGATGGAGCAAGTGTCGGCGATGCCCGTGCCCTTCATGTAGTTGATGGCCTTGCGCGCGACGTTGCGAGGATCGCGGGAATAATCCTCCTTGGTGATGGGGTCTTGAATGTTGCAAATCATCACGAGCGTAGTCTGTTCGCAGAACGGGTCGATGAACCCCGTGGTGGGATCGGGCACGACGAGCATGTCCGACTCGTTGATCGCCTGCCAGCCGCGGATGCTCGACCCGTCGAATCCCACGCCCTCCTCGAAGACGGACTCATCCAATTTGTTCACCGGAATGGTGAAATGCTGCCACAGACCAGGAAAGTCCATAAACCGCAAATCGACCGCCTTCACATCCCGTTCACGACACAACGCCAGCACTTCTTTTGGAGTCATGCGTGCATCCTCCTACGTAAGAATTGAAGCAATGGGTACCTCCGGGCTCGAGATCTTGGCAATACCCATGCCGTCGTGCGGCCTTACATCGCTGGCGAAGGTCGTGAAGTTCAACTCTCAAACTGCCAACAGGTTGCAGTGGGAACTTTGTAATTCGAGTGAGCGAATTGAGGGTCAAATTGCCGATTCTGGCAGCAGCCTGTGGCTGAACTGTGGGCAGACTTGAAGTTTGGAGGATAAGAAACGGATTGTTGGCGGGTGCTTCTTGCTACGGAATAACAAGCTCAAAAGTGTGGATTCAGCGTTTTGGTGCAAGCTGCTTACCCGCCTCCTTTGGGGCCTTTGGTGGCGTAAGCGTCTTGTTACTAGGAGCTACTGCGGGGGGCGAGTTCTTTTGTGGATCGCCGTAGTTGACCACTTGCTGCTTCCAACTCTCCAGCTCTTTGAACTCCTTCCGATCGAAGGGCTGCAAGTCGGCTGCTGACACGGGCGGGTTCAGGTTGGTTTCGAGTCGATCAAAGATCCAGTGTTGTTCGTTGCCGTTGGATTCGAAGGTCCGCAACTCTTTGGGAAGAAAAGTTTTTGTATCGATCGCGATCTGGGCGGTTTTGAATTCCTGCTGGTCGGCCTGGGTTCTCGGCTCGGCGTGGATTTCTGCATAGTTGATTCCGTTCTTGGGAAACTCCCTCACCAACGTCAGCTTGAAGCGAGATTTGGCCTCGGCTGCGGACATTCCGTAAAGGAACCCCAATGCACCGGGCAGCGACTTGTTTGAATCCGGATCGGCATCGGGCAAAACGTGAATGATCTCCTGCTTCGATTCAAAGTTGTAGTTGTGAATTCTCTTGCCTGTGTAGATGAATATCTGAGTGAATTGTTTCTTTTCGTTTTTCAAGTCCAGTCGGCCCAGATAGGGCTTGATGCCCACCGCCTTGCCGTATTCGATTTCTTCGGTTTTGAATAGGCGGTCCCGTGTAATGCGTCGGAACTCACACTCCACGTCGCGCACGGCCGTGCTCTTCTTTTCCCAGCCTTGCAGCAACTGGTCCAGGCGCGCGTCGTTTTTTGGCGGCGGCGGGGTTTTTGTGTTTTGAGACCAAGCCACTGAAGGGACCAGAAAAATGGCCATTCCGAGCATCCATGCACGCATCGCGCGATCCTCCTTGTGTGCGGACGAACGATGGTCGTCCGAGGGGGCGGGAGTATAGCAAGGGGCCAAAAACGCGCCCAGACCGGAAAGGGGGTTAGGGAATGGGGGTTGGGGGTTTGAGTTTTGGGTTCAGGATGTCGCGAGCAACGGTGAAACTCGATTCGTGTCTTGCAAACACGCCAAACGAGGACCAAGATTTCTCGTCACAAAACTCTGAATCACCAAGCCCTAACCCACAATCCCTGAACTTCGGAGTCGCCGTGAAAATCAAAAACGTCCAAAGTTGGCGGGTCGAAATTCCTCAGAAGCCGCCGATCGCGCCGTACCAGAACCGATACAAGCCGGGCACGAGCAAAGAGGGATTGATCCTTCGCATCGAAACGGATGACGGAACTGTTGGATGGGGCGAATCGCCGCAGCACTGGATCCAAGGCAAGCCATTTGACGGCGCGGAAGGGCGATTTGTACAGGAACGGCTCGCGGGCTGGGACCCATTCGATATCGAGCGGCTATACCTTGAAGGCGGGATCGACGATGTTTTCCTGTTGAGTGGCGTTGAGATGGCATGCTGGGACATCATGGGCAAGGCGATACGGCGTCCGCTGTATCAACTGCTGGGCGGGGCGGTGCGTTCGAAGGACATTGAGTTAGCCGCATGCATGGGGATTCAGCCTTACGATCGGGCCGGTGAGTTGGCTCGGCTTTATGTGGAGATGGGTTTCTCAACACTCAAAACCAAGGCAGGTCGCGACGCCCAAGAAGATCTGACGATGGTCCGCGGCGTGCGCGACGCGGTGGGGGACAAACTCAAGCTGCGCATTGACGCCAACATGGGATATTCGCCGCAGGAGGCCTTCAATCTGGCCAAGGACCTTGAACCGTACGCACTCGAGTATTTCGAGCAACCGATGCCGATGAACGAACTGGCTTGTGCGGCGGAAATTCGGGCTCGCACCACGACGCCGGTCGGCCTGAACGAATCGGTGACGACGCTCGACATGGTCATGGAAATCATTGGCCTGGGTGCAGCCGACGTGCTCTTGCCCGACACCTACCAATGCGGGGGGATCCTGTCGGTAAAGAAAGTGGCGGCGCTTGCGGAAGCGGCTGGGATACCGTGCGTCATGCACTGTGCTCACGACCTCGGCCCGAAGACCGCAGCGATGCTCCACCTGGTCGTCTCGTCGCCGATTTTCACGTTGGCGAACGACTGCACCCATTACGGCCTCGTGGACGACATCATCACGACGCCGTTTCAAGTCCAACGCGGTCACTTGCGCGTGCCGGAGGGTGCCGGTCTCGGTATTGAAGTTGACCCGGCCAAATTGGAACGATTCAGAAAGTGATTATCTCTTGCGGTGCCTGATCTTCGAACGCATCCGTCTCTTCTTGCGACCGACTTTGCGACGGCCCTTTCCTTTGCGGCGGCTACCCATCGAGCTAGCTCCTTTCATGAAATTGCAGTGAAGCAAAACAGTTTCCAGGTGCGGAAGCTTAACGAACTAGGTTGGATTCCTCAAGCGTTGTGGCACATTCCGCAGTCTGGCGGTGAGTCGCAGAGGTGCGATTCGATTTTCCGTCAAAAGAATCAGTGAATTTGTGGGGCGGAGATGATAGCATGTCCACCCAGACGATTGGATCCGATACCGCCCGATTTTCATAAGCTGCCCACCTAAAATACCTTTTTCATTGCCCCGCTGTGTCCACCTGCAAGTGTGACCGGCAGGGAAGGTCGGTACGAACGAAATGACACCAGAGGAGCAATTTGTTCAGAAACTCGTTGACGCGGGAATCTTGACCTCCGAAGAAGGGCAGCACGCACTTCTGGGTTTCTCGCAGGCAAAACACGGCGACGTGGATGACACCGTTACAACTTTTCTCACGTCGCAGGGAAAGCTGACTGAATTTCAAGTCGGTGCCATTCGTCAGGGCAAGTTCAAGGAACTGGTGATCGGCAATTACGTCATTCTGGATCGGCTGGGTAGTGGCGGCATGGGCACTGTGTTTAAGGCCCGCCATCGGCGAATGAAGCGAGTCGTCGCCATCAAAGTGATGGCATCGCACCTCACGCAGAATCCCATGTTTGTGCAACGATTCCAACGCGAAGTCGAAGCCGTGGCTCGATTGAATCATCCGAACATCATGTTGGCATTCGACGCGGACGAGAGCGAGGTCGGTCATTTCTTGGTGATGGAGTTTATCGACGGTGAAGACTTGGCCAATATGGTGAAGCGCCATGGACCATTGACATTGAGGGATGCGGTGAATTGCATTATCCAATCTGCTCGCGCTTTGGAATATGCTCACGCCCAGGGTATCGTTCACCGCGATATCAAGCCTGCTAACCTGATGCGAGACAAGAGTGGCGTGGTCAAAGTCATGGACTTGGGCTTGGCCCGCTTCACCAACGTGCTGGCCAGCCCCAGCGGAGACAGCAGCCTCACGCAGGACGGCGCGATCGCCGGCACCGTGGACTTCATGGCACCGGAACAAGCGCTCAATACGAAAACCGCAGATCACCGGGCGGACATCTACAGTCTCGGCTGCACGCTGCACCATCTACTCACAGGCCAGCACTTGTTCGGTGGCGATACCGTGCTGGAAAAAATTCTGGCCCATCGCGAGCAGCTTCCACGATCGATCTGTGAGATTCGCCGGGACGTGCCAAAGGCGATCGACGAGATTTTTTTCAAGATGGTGGCCAAAAGGCCAACCGATCGAGTTCAGTCCATGTCGGCCGTGGTTCAGGAATTGGAATTGTGCTCGATTCCAGATCACTCGGTTGAGTTCGTTCCAGGCCATGCTCCAGGGGCGACTGAGATTGCGGCCACCACTGATGAAACGTCGCAAAACATCACGATTGCCGAACTGACTGTGATGATCGTTGAACCGTCGCGGACCCAGTCTGCTGTTATCACGACCCTGCTCCGCAAGTTGGGGACTCGAAATGTTCAGTGCGTCAAGTCGGGTCAGGAGGTAATCGATGCCCTGCACGCCTCGCCTCCGCAATTGATCATCAGCGCAATGCACTTGCCGGATATGACCGGGTTGGATCTGTTGGCCGCGTTGAGGGACGAACCAACCTTGGACGGCGTCTCCTTCATTCTTGTTTCCAGCGAGAACGACTGCCCCGGTCTGGATTCGATTGGCTCGCTCAATCGTCTGGCAGTGTTGCCTAAACCATTTGACGCGCCGCTCCTTTCGTGGGCGATGACCATTGCGGTAGATGGGCTAATCACGCAGAGCATGATGCTGCCGAAAGTCAACGTATCCAACGCTCGTGTGCTCTTGGTCGATGACAGCCTATTGGCTCGTGCGGCGGTGCGCAAGATCCTGGAAAGCGTCGGCTTAAAGCATATCACTGAGGCAAACAACGGACGGCAGGCACGTGACTTGCTCGACTCGAACCCATTTGACCTCGTCGTGAGCGATTACAATATGCCCGAGATGGACGGCGAGGCATTGCTCAAATATATCCGCTGGCAAAGTTCGCAACGGTCTATTCCTGTAATTATGGTAACGACAGAGACGGACGAGCGCCGGCGTGCCGCTGTACGCCATTTGGGAGTTTCCGCACTGTCGGACAAGAACCTCGACCCGCAATTGGTTCGAGCGGCCCTCGTGGGTAGTCTGGCTTTATAGTGAAATCGGCACATTCGATCCGCAAGTCTATATGCTAATTACCGCGCCAAGCTACACATCACGCGGGGAGTGATGTTTGCAATCAACAAGGTGCTCAAGAAAAACAACTTGAGCAAAGTTCGGGCAGATACGGACCGACTGCGTTCATCGAGATGCGACATCTATGAGCGAATTTGAAGGTGTAATCAAGGACTTTCTCGTCGAAAGCCACGAGAACATCGGGCAGCTCGACAGCGACCTGGTCGCACTTGAAAAGAGCCCGGCAGATACTGTCGTTTTGGGCCGTATCTTTCGGACACTTCATACGATCAAGGGGAGCTGCGCATTTCTCGGATTCAAAAAGCTTCGGTCGATTGCACATGCCGGCGAGAGTTTGCTCGGTAAGCTGCGAGATGGTTCCCGCGTTGCAACGGAGCAGATGATTAGCGTTTTGCTCGCCGTAGTCGATGCGATTCGCGAGATGCTCGCGGCCATTGAAGTGCATGGCAATGACGGAAATCGCGAACATGCCGACCTTATCCGAATCCTGGAAGAGTTAGCCGCCGGAGGGTCCCCGGGGCAACTCGGTTCGGCCATCGAACGGCCCGCCACTCAGTTATCCGCCACCGCAGGATTTGTCTCGAGCGGGGCATCGGGCGTGACGTCGCAATCACCTTCCATGTCCCCATCGTCGCTTGCCGTCTCTGGAATTGCTCTCGGCTCGGTTGAGGCCAAACCCACGTCTTCGGATACTTTCGTGTTGGGCCAGGAGCAGCCAGGCAACGATGATTCAGAATGTGACATTGAATTGAATCTGCCGGCGCAGCCTGCCGAACGCGCCAAGAAAATGACTGGCGTCGGGAAACCGGCGACCAGGAAAGAAACGCCACTGATGCAGGCTTTGGCCTCTCCAAGTTCCATCACGATTGGCCCGGCTCCTGCCCCACCCGATTCGCAGTTAGTTGAACCAGGTGCCACGCCGGCTTCCGGCTCGGTTTACGATACGACCGTTCGGCTCGATGTGCAGTTGCTCGACAAGATGATGATGTTGGTGAGTGAACTAGTTCTGGCCCGCAATCAGATTGCTCAGTTTACCGTTGCAATCGACGACTCACAGGCGAGCGAAGCGGGATTTGCCGCCGCGAGCCGGCATCTCAACCTCATCACCAGTGAGCTTCAAGAACAGGTAATGAAGACGCGGCTGCAGCCCATCTCGAACATCTGGAATCGCTTTCCCCGGCTCGTGCGAGACCTGGTAGTCCAATGCGACAAGCAGGTTTCACTGGAAATGGATGGAATGGAGACCGAGCTGGACAAGACCATCATCGAAGCGATCCGCGATCCACTCACGCACATGGTTCGCAATTCGATTGACCACGGCATCGAAACGCCATTCGTTCGGGAGGTTGCCGGGAAGTCGCCGACAGGCCGGCTCGTGCTCCATGCATTTCATGAAGGAGGCCAGGTCAATATCGAGGTCTCCGACGACGGCGGCGGCATCGATCCGCAGAAAACCAAACTACGTGCGGTGGAACGCGGGATCATCACGTCTCAGCAGGCAGACGATCTGAGCGACCAATCATTACTCAACCTCGTTTTTATCCCCGGTTTCTCCACGGCTGCCAGCGTGTCCGCGGTGTCGGGCCGCGGCGTAGGCATGGATGTCGTCAAGACGAACATCGAACGAATCGGCGGCACCGTTGATATTCAGAGCCGGATCGGCCAGGGGACGACGATCAGGCTGCGAATTCCGCTGACACTGGCCATCATCAAGGCACTCATCATCACGAGCGGGAAACAACAATACGCCATTCCGCAGATAAACATCATCGAGCTAGTGCGACTCGACGCCGCTCGGGCCAGTAAGGCAATGGAGAGATTCCAAGAGGCGACGGTATTCCGGTTCCGTGGACGACTGCTACCCGTTGTCCAACTGAATCAAGTGCTTGAACAGGTTGGCCCGGCCGGCCCGGAAATCACCGAGTATGTAAACCTGGCAATTCTGCAGGCGGGCGACAAACTGTTTGCGCTGATTGTGGATCACGTGAACAATACTCAGGAGATTGTAGTCAAACCCTTGTGGCATCGGCTGAAGAGCATTGCGTGCCTGGCGGGTGCGACGATCATGGGCGATGGTCGAGTGGCCCTGATCCTCGATATTTTTGGACTGGCCCAAGAAGCAGGGGTGCTGCAGCGTGTTCGGGAACGAGAGTTGGTTGACGCCCGATCGGAGATACCCGATTCGGCACAAGAGCGACACGGGTTTGTCTTGGTCGAAGACGATGTGCGATGCCGAATGGCGATCCCGCTCGACAAGGTAGCTCGGCTGGAAAAAATCTCACGGTCAATCGTAGAGCGGCTGGGCGATCAAGCGGTCGTACAGTATCGCGGTGAGATCATGCCTTTGATCGATGTGGCTGCCACGTTGCGAAAGGACCCGAAGGCTGGTGGAATTCCGAGTTCAGGCGAAACGGCTCGCGGTACGGGAGACGATCTGTTGAACGTAGTTGTGACTTCACACAACGATCGCAGCGTTGGATTGGTCGTGAACCAGATTCTAGATATTGCCGAACAGGCGAGTTTGACAAAGAGCGGCTCAACGCGCGGTAATGTGCTTTATTCATCAGTCATTCAGGGTCATGTTACGGAAATTCTCGACATAGACGGGTTGATTCGTTCGAGCGTTCCTGACCAGTTCGTGGGCGTTCCTGCAGGAGTTTGACTAACGATGCCGCAATACTGCACTTTTCTGATTGATCAACAGCTCTTTGGCATCGACGTACGCAAGGTGCAAGAAGTGTTGCCGTACCAGGAAATGACCACCGTGCCGCTGGCGCCCAAGTCCGTGCTCGGGTTGATCAACCTTCGCGGTCAGATTGTGACAGCGATCGACCTTCGAACCCGGCTTGGCATGCCCGGCCGTCCCAGCGACCGCCTGCCCATGAATGTGGTCCTTGGGGATCAGGACTGTTTGCTGAGCTTGCTGGTCGACGAGATTCGCGAAGTGATCGAGGTGGACGAAGAGTCCTTTGAGAAGTCGCCGGAATCGTTAAGCAGCGCGGCCCGCGAATTGATTCGGGGCGCATACAAATTAGAAGACCGGCTCTTGCTCGTGCTCGATGGCGACAAGGCAATTGAGATCAACGCATTGAAATCGTAAGTAGCTCGCTTCGCGTGAAAGTCCTCATCACGCGCCAAGCGATTGATCGTGTTTCGCAGAGCATGGAACAGGCAAGCTGACCACCCGCACGCGCTGAGGGCGACGTTGTTGGCACTTACAAAGAACGGGAGAACGGTCATGCGGCTTGCTTTGCTCTTTGCTCCACGGCTCTCACAGAAACTCACTGTTATCAGCCTTAGTTTTTCACTTCCCATCGCGGTGCTGCTCTACTTTGTCGTGGACGGCATCAACTACGACATCCGGTTCTCTACGCTCGAAATGTACGGCAATCGTTACCAGCGGCCTCTCGAAAGTCTGCTCGAGCACATCCCGGAGCACAAATTTCTGGCCCATCGCATGCTGGAAGGTGATGCGAATCTGGAATCGAGGCTACGATCGGAACAAGCCAAAATCGACGAGGCAATCACGGCCCTTCAAACCGTGGACCAAACTCTTGGCACGGAGCTGCAGTTCACGGAAGCCGGACTGAGCAAGCGGAAGCGAGAAACCGCCAAGGCTGGGCTTTTATCGAATGCTTGGAACTCCCTCAAAGGCACTTACGCGACGCTCTCGCCGGAGGCATCGGATGAACAGCACCAGCACGTGATTGAGACAATCCGCGCGATGATCTCGCATGCCGGCGATACCTCAAACCTGATTCTGGACCCAGACCTTGATAGTTACTACCTGATGGATATTACCCTGTTGGCCTTGCCACAGACACAAGACCGGTTAGCAGCAATCACAGCCTTTGGTCACAGGCTCTTGTCCCAGGAAGGCGAGATTTCACAAAGCGACGCGGTGCAATTGGCCGTGTATGCCGGGTTGCTTAGCGAGGCCGACAAGGACCGAATTGTGGCCAGCGTGGGTACGGCAATCAACGAAGATGCCCAATTCAACGGAGTCAGTCCGACCCTCAAGCGGAACATGGACCGTTCTCTGGAGAATTACCAGAATGAAACCGCATCGTTCCACAAGCTGCTGCTCGATATCGCCGGCACAGGCAAGTCCGGTCAAAGTGCCGAGGGGTTCATTGCTGCCGCCCACGCTGCTCGCGCGGCCAGCTTCTTGCTCTGGCACGATGGCGCGCGCGAACTCGATGCACTTTTGCAGATCCGCATCAAGCATTACGAAAACCGCCGCTACCTGGCCCTGTCGCTGACCCTCGTGGCGCTGGCCGTTTCGCTCGTGCTGGTGTTGGTGGTGGGGCGAGGTGTGACTTCACCGCTCCAAAAGTGTGTTGTTGGGCTGCACGCACTTGCCGAAAAGGACCTCAGCCACCGATTGCAAATAGAAGCGGACGGGGAACTCGGCGATATCGCTTCGGCCATCGATCAGGCGGCGACCGGCATGCGCTCGGCGGTCGAGACGATTCGACAAAACTCCGAGTCTGTGGCCAGTGCCGCCAAAGAACAAACGGAACTCAGTCAGAGTATGAGCGCCAATGCGGAAGAGACTTCGGTGCAAGCCAATCTGGTGGCCTCGGCCGCCGAGCAAATCAGCCGCAACGTCCAAACGGTTGCCACGGCTGCTGAAGAAATGGCGGCCAGCATCAAAGAGGTCGCACGCCAAGCCCATGAGGCCGCCGGTGTGGCAAACACGGCCGTCAAGATTGCAGACACCGCCACGGCCTCTATCTCGAAACTGAGTGATAGCAGTGCGGGGATCGGGAATGTCGTGAAGGTCATCACGTCGATTGCCGAGCAAACGAATTTGCTCGCCCTGAATGCGACGATCGAAGCGGCCCGCGCGGGCGAGGTCGGAAAAGGGTTCGCCGTCGTTGCCAATGAGGTCAAGGAGTTGGCCAAGGAAACCGCCAAGGCAACGGAAGAGATCAGCGAGAAAATCCGATTGATCCAGGGCGATACCGGCGCGGCAATCGCCGCGATTCGGGAAATCAGCAAGATCACGAACAACATCAACGACATTCAGAACCGAATTGCGTCCGCAGTGGAAGAACAAACCGTGACGACTCGCGAAATCGGACGCAACGTGACAGAGGCAGCGACGGGATCCGCCGAGATCGCGCGGAACATCATGGGGGTCGCGGAAGCCGCCCGCAGCACATCGGCAGGTGCCCACCAGGCCGATAAATCGGCTCGCGATCTCGGCCGCAAGGCTGAGGAAGTCAGTCTGTTGGTCTCCCAGTTCAAATGCAAGTAATCGATTGGCCGAAAGAGAAGCAACCAATGGTTCGACTTACGAACAAGATCATGCTGCCGATCCTGGCGGGCGGAATCGCGTTGGGCGGAATCACGTTGATCGTGCTGTATTTCACCAAGGAGGCCAATGTTCGTGACACCGGGCTGAAGACGGCCGAGTCGCTCGCGAATCAGGTCGCCGCGGTTCGCACCTTCTACACCACGCAGGTTGTTACGCGGGCCACGAAAGCAGGCATGCGCGTGAACTACGACTTCGATCGCGCGGAGGACACGCTACCGCTGCCGGCCACGTTCGTTCATTCGCTTGGCAAGGAGATTGCCGAAAGTTATCCGGGCACTCGAATTCGGCTGTATAGCAAACTTCCGTTTCCGCATCGCAAATCGACCGAGCAATACGACGGATTTGAACTCGACGCGATTGCCAAGCTGGAGCAGGACCCGAAGACAGCTATTAGCCAACTGGAATCTGTCGATGGCCGGTTGTCGATGCGCTACGCGGTCGCAGACCTGATGCGGCCGGCGTGTGTGAACTGTCATAACACGCACCCGGAATCGCCCAAGACCGATTGGAAGGTGGGTGACGTGCGCGGGGCCATCGAAGTGATCGTGCCAGTCGACGATATCGAAATGCAAATGCGGCAGGGAATGATCCGCGTTGGGGGCGTGGTGGTCGCGACCTTTGCTATTCTGATCGTCGTGACATTTGTTATCGCCCGCCATTCGGTTGTACGACCCCTGACGTCGGTCACCGCGCTGGCCGATCGCCTGGCTGCGGGCGATTTGCGCGGTGCGCGCATCGAAACTACTTCGCGCGACGAGGTCGGCAAAATGACTCAATCGCTCGGCAACGCCGTGACCTCCATTAGCCAGATGATCGCGACGGTCGATCAGAATGCACAATCTCTGGCCACTTCCTCGGCAGAACTAATGGCGGTAAACGAGCAAGTGCGGTCGCATGCCGCTTCGACTTTTGACAGCGTGGGCAGCGTACACCAGGCCAGCGAGCAAGTGAGCAGAAATGTCCAGGGCGTTGCCGAGGCGGTCGAATTGATGAATCGAAACATCAACAGAATCTCTCAAAATGCGGCGGAGGCGGCCCGGGTCGCAGGCTTGGCCGTCCGCATCACGGACTCTACGAACGCCAACGTCAACAAGCTCAGCGACTCCAGCGCACAGATCGGCAGCGTGATCAAGATCATCAGTTCGATCGCCGAGCAGACAAACCTGCTCGCCCTGAACGCAACGATCGAAGCCGCCCGTGCAGGCGACGCGGGCAAAGGATTTGCCGTCGTCGCCAATGAAGTCAAGGAACTTGCCAGGCAGACCGCCAAGGCCACTGAGGAAATCAGCCAACGCATCAAGTCCATTCAGGACGACAGTGCCGACGCAGTCACGTCGATCCAGCGAATCCTCAAGGTGATCAAACAGATCGACGAAATCTCGACCTCCATCGCCATGGCGGTGGGGGAACACACCGCAACGACTGAGAGCATCAGCACACACTTGACTGAAGCGGCGAACAAGAGCAATGTAATCGCCTGCTCGATGACAGCCGTGGCCGAATTGTCTCGTGAAACGATTCAGGGCGCCAGCGGCACCCAGTCGGCCATCAACGAACTGGCCCGCATGGCCACTCAACTGAAACAACTGGTCTCCCGGTTCAAATACGACGGATCGATCGGGTAGAATCCTCATCCATGCGTAGGATTCGCGTATTCGTGGTGGACGATTCGGCAACTGCCCGGCGTATGCTCGTCGATGCGCTCTCGGCCGACCCGGACCTGGAAGTCGTCGGCACGGCGAGCAACGGGATTGTTGGACTGCTCGATATCGCCAAACTCACGCCGGATATCGTGACGCTCGACGTTGAAATGCCGGAAATGAGCGGGCTTGAGGTCCTGAAGAAACTGCGACGAGACCATCCCACCCAGCGCGTGATCATGTTCAGCGCGCTGACCGAGCCGGGCGCCATGGAGACGATTGAGGCCCTTTCGCTTGGCGCTCAAGAATATGTGACCAAGCCTGCTAACGCGGATGACCCCGCCGCGGGTATGCGACAAATCCGCGAACAATTGACTCCGAAGATCAAGGGTTTGTGCGGCGACATTCTGAAGACTGTGACGGACGCACCCGTCGCGGTGGAAATGTCGCGGCGGCCGGTCGCGCGCACCAGCCGAATCGACATGGTGGCAATCGGCATCTCCACCGGCGGACCGAACGCTCTCGACGTCGTGATCCCCGCGCTCCCCACCGATTTTCCTGTACCCGTCCTCATCGTGCAGCACATGCCGTCTATATTCACGCGGCATCTGGCCGAACGGCTCAGCTCTCGATCCGCCGTGTCGGTGCGGGAGGCGACGGACGGCGAACAGGTCCAGCCGGGCGCAGTTCGAATCGCTCCGGGTGATTGGCACATGGTTGTCGAGCGAGAGTGCGGGAGCGGAAAGATTCGCTTGCATCGAGGTGACTTGGAGAACTCCTGTCGCCCGTCGGCCGATGTCTTGTTTCGCTCGGTTGCAGCCGTTCACGGTTCCAACGCACTGGCGGTCATCATGACTGGGATGGGACAGGACGGACTCGATGGCTGCCGGCAAATTCGCGACGCTGGCGGCACTATCTTGGCTCAGGACGAAGCCACAAGTGTTGTGTGGGGTATGCCCGGCTCAGTCATCCGTGCGGGTCTTGCCAGCATTGTCCTGCCGCTCAGCAAGATTGCCGGCGAAATCAATCGCCGGTCTTGTGCCGGCCGAAATCAACAAGATTGATTCAAAGGAGAAGAATCCGATGCGCAAAATTCTCATCGTTGACGACTCGAAGTTCATTCGCAGTGTGGTGCGGCGATTCGTCGAGTCTCTCGGATTCGCTGCCGACGAGGCCGAGGACGGCCGCCAGGCACTGGAATTTTGCAAAGCTGCCGGGCCGCCTGATGGGATCATCCTCGACATCATTATGCCGGTCATGGATGGCCATGAGTTCCTGCGGACAATTCGTCAAGACCCAAGATTTCAAAACTGTGCAGTAATCATGTGTACGACGAAAAGTGAACCGGCCGAAATCGAGGCGACCATGGCCGCCGGGGCGAACGAATACATCATGAAGCCGTTCACGGAAGACATTCTCGCTGACAAACTGCGACAGGTAGGGCTCCTGACATGACGTCACCGGCATCGGGCCAAGTTTCCAAATCCGACTACCAATTTCTTTGCTCATTCTTGCGCGAGCAGATGGGGTACGAATTGGGCGAAGGCAAGGAATACTTGGTGGATGGGCGACTGGCGCCGGTCGCCGCCACGTTCGGCCTCAACGACGTGTCGAGTTTGCTGCACCAATTGCGAATAACCAAGGACCAGATCCTGCGAACCGCCATCATCGACGCGATGGCCATCAACGAGACGTACTTTTTTCGGGCCCCGCAAGTATTCGATACGCTCCGCTCCAAAATCCTGCCCGCGCTGTTTGTGGCTCGTTGCAATTCCAGATGCCTGCGCATCTGGTGCGCCGGCTGCTCCACCGGCCAGGAAATGTACTCGATCGCCATGATGCTGAACGACCATTTCCCCGAATTGTGCGGCTGGAGCATTCAGCTCGTGGGGACCGACATCTCCGACCAATCTCTGAATCGTGCCCGCCAAGGACGATACAACCAGTTTGAAGTTCAGCGCGGCCTGCCGGTCCAGTTTCTCATCAAGTACTTTAAGAAGGAGAGCGGGACTTGGCAGATTTCCGATGATCTTCGACGCAGAGTCTTATTTCAAAAACACAATCTACTGGACTCGTTCGCCGACCTAAGGGGCACGTTCGACATTATTCTTGTTCGCAACGTACTGATTTACTTCGACACCGCCAAGAAAAGTACCGTCTTTGCGAAGGTTCGACAGCTCATCGCCGCTGACGGTTACTTGTTGCTCGGCGAATCCGAAACCGTATTCGGGCTGACCGAACAATTCAAGCCTTGCAAAAACCTCGAGGGCTTTTACGCTCCATCTTGATAGCGGTTCGTTGACAGGCAGATCGATTGGTCGGCGCCAAGAGGTTACAATTCAGTTCATGGACAAACATCGAATAGCCCAAATCCTCGACGACTGCGGCACGTTGCTGGAACTTCAGGGGGAAAACCCGTTTCGTTGCCAAGCTTATCACAACGGTGCCCGGGCGCTCGAGCAACTGGAAGGCGACATAGTCGATCTGGTTGCTGGAGGAAAGTTAGCCGGCGTGCGCGGCATTGGCGAGACGTTGGTTCAGAAAATAACCACGCTGGTGACGACCGGTCGGCTGGAGTTCTACGAGGAACTCAAGGTCAAAACCCCGCCGGGACTCGTCGAGATGCTTCGCATTCCCGGTTTGGGGCCGAAAAAGATCAAGGTCGTTTACGAGCAACTTCAAATCGACACGATTCCTGCTTTGAAACAAGCGTGCAGCGACGGACGCGTGGCGGCGCTCAAAGGGTTCGGCGAAAGGACGGCGAAGAAAATTCTCTCCGGAATCGAGTTCATGGCCCAAGCCGGCCAGCGGTTTCGCATTGACGAAGCCCTGGCGATCGCCTCACCGATTCTCGATTGGGTTCGCGATCATCCGAATGCGATTCGATCCGAATTGTGCGGAAGCTTGCGACGCCGCAAAGAAACGATCAAAGACATCGACATCCTGGTCGGCGCGAGGGAGTCGAAGCCGATCATGGATGGATTCGTTTCGCTGCCCGGCGTGATGGAGGTCCTGGCCCACGGCGAGACGAAATCGAGCATCCTGCTGGAACCGGGCATCCAGGCCGATCTCCGCGTTGTCGGCGACGAGCAGTTCCCGTTTGCACTGCACTATTTCAGCGGCTCTAAGGAACACAATATTCGCATGCGGGCGCGAGCGATTGAGTACGGCCTGAAGCTCAACGAGTACGAACTCGCGGGCGAAAAGAAATCGGTGAAGTGCAAGGACGAGTCCGACATTTTCGCGGCTCTGGATTTGGATTACATTCCGCCGGAGCTGCGCGAAGACACGGGCGAAATCGAAGCAGCCGCCGCCCATCAGTTGCCGAGCCTCATTGAGTTCGCGAATCTGAAAGGCACATTTCATTGCCACACGAACTGGAGCGACGGCGCGGCGACGCTTGAAGAAATGGCCGAGGCAGCTCGCAGTCGCGGGCTCACGTATCTCGGAATTGCCGACCACTCACAGACCGCGGCGTACGCCGGCGGCTTGACGGTCGAACGAGTCCGAAAACAGCAGGCGGAAATCAACACGCTCAATAGCAAGCTGAAAGGCATCCGGCTGTTTAAGGGGACGGAGAGCGATATTCTGCCCGACGGCAGGCTTGATTTTCCGGACGACGTGCTGGAGAGCTTTGACTACGTCGTAGCCAGCGTGCATTCGGCCTTTTTCATGGGTCGCGAAGAGATGACCGCGCGAGTGATCCGCGCGGTCACGCACCCCCGGTGCACCATGCTTGGCCACGCGACCGGCCGGCTTTTGCTCAAACGCGATGGCTTTCAAATTAATCTCGACGCCGTCATCGACGCCTGTGCCCGATCCGACACGATGATCGAAATCAACGCCAACCCGTACCGGCTCGACCTCGACTGGCAATACTGCAAGCGAGCCAAGGCCAAGGGGGTCCGCCTGGTGATCAACCCAGACGCCCATTCGACGAATGGCCTGGACCATCTGCAGTTCGGCGTCGATGTGGCCCGGCGCGGCTGGCTGGAGGTGGCGGATGTTTTGAACACTCGAAGCTGTTCCGACGTGGCCCAGCTTTTCAGCAAGTGACACGGTATGGAATCTACCCTTTCCTCAGGCCCTATCCAGCGGCTCTTGCAGCCAAACAGTCTGGGCCTATAATTCTGTTGAACTTGATGCTTGACGATTCGCTCACCACGGAAAGGGTGGGAGACAGATAGATGCATCGACCGATGACGAACTTTGTCCGCTGGCTGAACGATATCTGGGTGGCCACGATCACGGTCATCCAGGGGATGACAGTGACCCTTCGATACTTCCTGGCAACCTATCGACGCAACCGCTGGGAAAAGGATTACGGATTTACAGGCGGCGGCACGTTCACGCACGTTTTTGAATATCCCGAACGGCCGGTGCCGGTGAAGCCGCGGTACCGTGGGTTTCATCGGTTCGATCTGACCACCTGCATCGCGTGCGATGCTTGTGCCCGTGCGTGCCCGGTGGATTGCATCTACATCGACAAAGAGCGGAACCCGGTGGGCAAGGGTTTCCGGGTCGTGGGATTCACCATCGACTACACCAAGTGCATGTTCTGTGCGTTGTGCGTCGAGCCTTGCCCGGTCGAGTGCATCTACATGGGCCAGACTCACGACCTGAGTTGTTACAGTCGCGATGGGTGCATCGTCGATTTTGCCAAGCTGCCGTTGGAAGCCGCTTGGGGCCATGCGTCGCTGAACCCGACCGTTGTCGCCCATTCCAAGACATTGACGAAGCCGGTTTGGGCGAAGCCAGTCGAGGCGGCCAAGAATTGAGATCGGAGTTCGATCTAACATGCAGAATCAGGCGACCGCTCAAGAAAAGATCAAGAAGTACTTCACAGTCGATTCGGCAAACAAGATGTTGCCGCTGGTCCGATCGATCGCAACGGACCTGGTAACAAAATTTCGTGACTTGAACGACCTGCGTGCCAGGCTCGAAGTTCTTCAAGGTTCACGCCGCGAGGCATTGACTGGTCCCCACCGAGAAGAGGTCGAGGCGGTGGAATGCGATTTCGACAAAATTAAGGCAGAGCTGTGTGCGTTGCTTGAAGAGCTGCGTGAACTTGGCGTGGAGTGCAAAGGGCCGGATGGTTTGGTGGACTTTCCCGCCATCGTGGACGACCGCGAGGTGTGTTTGTGCTGGAAAGTCGGTGAGCTTGAAGTCAAGTTCTGGCACGAAACCAACGCCGGCTTTCCGGGCCGCCGACCACTCACGCAGGCAATGATTTCCGACCGGGAAGACCGCGCCTGAAAATTCAGAGGAACCATTTCGATCATGACCTCATTTGTTTCACTGACCGGATACCTTGTGGTTTTCACGGTAATCGCTGCATCGTTCCTGCTCATCACGCTGCTGGTTGGAAAACTCGTCCGCCCAAACGTACCGAACCCCGAAAAAGACGCGATTTACGAATGCGGTGAGCCGACGATCGGGTCGAGTTGGGTACAGTTCGATCTGCGGTTTTACGTGGTGGCGTTGTTGTTTGTCATTTTCGACGTCGAAGTCGCCTTTTTCTTTCCGTGGGCGGCCGTGTTCGGCAAGACGACGCGCGTGGCGGATCCATCGGCGAGTTTGGCGCAGGTGCAAAAACCGTTGCAAGAGCTGGATTCGCAATTGATCGTCGACCAGGCTAGCCTTTCGGCAACGAACGAGGCGGCGAATTCGTTCGCCAAGATCGCCTTCGTGGATTTGCTCGTGTTCTTCGGCGTCGTGCTTGTTGGATTCGCCTATCTGTGGAAGCGCGGCGACCTGGACTGGGTGCGGGCCAGCGTTGGCGAATCGGAGGCCGTTGCATCGCCAAGCTGGTCGGATAGCCCGGGCAAGCCCGCGGAATCTTTGCAGCCGGAACCGGCCAATGTCTAAAAACGCCTAGCAAAATGGGGACTGGCTCCGAGTCAGCGAGGTGCCTGTCCCCATTTTGCTAAATGAGATTTGCCAAAGCATTCTTTCACCGAGTAACTTCAAACCGATGATCGCACAAGAAATCGCCAACGTGCTCGATCAGCAATTTGCCGGCAAGATTACCGCGAAAAACCTGGAAGCGATGGACCCCTGGATCGCCCTGGACCCCGCAGCGTTTGCCGACGTTGCCAATTTCTGCCGCGATGATCCGCGACTGAGTTTCGATTCGCTGCAGTGCATCAGCGGCGTGGACTATCTGGAGCCGGACCCGAAAAAAGTCAAAAAGGCCGGCTTCGATCCGCACCTGGAAGTTGTCTATCACCTGTACAGCTTCAAGAACAAACACAAAATTGTTCTCAAGATCATTTTGCCCCGCTGGAAAAACGACCAGCCGGGCGAAATTCCCGACGTGCCCAGCGTTGCCGGCATCTGGCCGACGGCCGACTGGCACGAGCGAGAAGTTTTCGACTTGAGCGGCGTGAACTTCGCGGGCCACCCGAGCCTGATTCGAATTCTCTGCCCCGAAGATTGGGTGGGCCATCCGCTGCGCAAAGATTATGAATTCCCCGAAGAGTACCACGGCATTCGCGGCAAGTAGTTTGGAGTGCGGCGACTTGTCGCCGCTTTTGACGGCTTCTGGTTTCGTTCCAAGATGAAAGCGGCGACAAGTCGCCGCACTCCAAAAAGGAAAATTGATGTCCACCATCACACTCGATGATCCGACAGTAGTCGAATTCGACGTTCGCACCGACGAGATGCTCGTAAACATGGGCCCGCAGCACCCGAGTACGCACGGCGTGTTGCGACTCTTGCTCCGCACCGACGGCGAAGTGGTCAATGAGATCACGGCGCACATCGGTTACCTGCACCGCTGCGCCGAAAAGATCGGCGAGAATCTGGCCCCGTATCAGTACATCCCGTACACCGACCGCATGGATTACCTGGCCGGCATGAACATGAACCTCGGCTGGGCGCTGGCGGTCGAAAAGCATTGCAAGATGGACATCCCCGAGCGGGCGCAAATCATTCGCTTCATCATCGCGGAGATGGGCCGACTCGCCAGCCACCTGGTAGGCATGGGCGCCTATGGTCTGGACCTCGGCACCTTCAGCCCATTCCTGTATGCATTTCGCGAACGTGAGAAGATTCTCGACCTGTTCGAAGAGGTTTGCGGCGCACGGCTAACCTACAGTTACATTACGATTGGCGGAGCAACTCACGACTTTCCCGACGGGTGGGTCGAGCGGTGCCGCGATTTCCTCGACTATTTCGAACCCAAAATCGAAGAATACCACACGCTGCTCACACGCAACGCCATCTTCATCAAGCGGACTGCAAAACTCGGCATTTTGCCGCGAGAAATGGCGATCGCTTACGGCTGCACCGGGCCGGTGCTGCGTGGTTCCGGAGTCAATCACGACTTGCGTCGCGACGAGCCGTATTCGATGTACGACCAATTCAAGTTCAAAGTCGCCTGTCCGCTCGATGAAAACGGCAACCACCAATGGCCGGAAATGCCGGATGAGGCCGTGATTGGCGACTGCTGGGCACGGTTTTACGTGCGAATGCTCGAGGTCATCGAATCAGTCAAACTTGTCCGCCAAGGACTCGACCGATATCCCAGCAGCCAGGGCAGGCACCGATCCGAGGCATGGAAGGCAACGATGAAACTGCCTCGGGGGGAAACGTACCTCGAAACCGAATGCCCACGCGGGCAAATGGGATTCATGGTCATCGGCAAAGACGACCCCATTCCTCTGCGAGTTCGGGCTCGCTCGTCGAGTTTCTGCAACCTCTCGGTCGGCGGCGAATTGTGTCGCGGCTGCCTGGTTGCCGACGTGCCCGCGATCATCGGGTCGCTCGACATCGTCATGGGGGAGATCGACCGCTGATTCGTCGCCGACTTGTGAATGCTTGCGGCTATTGGTGCCACACTCCGACGCATAGCCGGTCATGGTTCGACTCCTGTACTTGAAGCCAATTTCTGATTGGTATACTATTCGGGAAACTTGTGTGTTGAAACCCAATACCGCTTTCGGACATCGAATGCTACACTCGCAAGCCATTCGTGTTATTCGGAGGAGTCCCTGATCATGGCCTCAATTCACCGCCGCCAACCGTGGCAGTCGCGTGATCTCAACGAAACGCCGGAAGATCGTTTCATCGCCTGGTCGCAACTCAATCGCCGGGATGCCATGCGAGTGCTGGCGGCCCAGGGATTGGTTGCGGCTGGTCTGGCCGGGTTGCCCAGTGAACTCGCCGCCGGAATTCAAGCCGACCCGAAAAATGGCAAGGAGCCCGGCTCGGAGTTCTTCCCAGCCAAACGTAACGAACAGTTCAAGTTGGGTCGTCCCATCACCGACGAAAAGGCCGCGGCTGCCTACAACAACTTCTACGAATTTTCCACGGGCAAGCGTGTCGCGGCGCTCGTCAAGGACTGGCAGATCGGTGATTGGAAACTCGAAGTCGCGGGAATGGTGGAAAAGCCCGCGACGTTTAGCATGGACGATCTGGGCCGAAAATTCCCGTACGAGGAGCGGCTCTATCGGCACCGCTGCGTTGAGACCTGGTCGATGGCGGTGCCGTGGGCCGGTTTTCCACTGCACAAGTTAATGGAACAAGTGAAGCCGCTGGCCTCGGCCAGGTTCGTCAAGTTCGTGAGCTTCGATCACACAAAAGTGAAGTCCGCGCGGCGCGGAACGCGAGCCGAACCGTTTCCATACACCGAAGGCATGACGATCTCCGAAGCGGCCAACGAACTGACAATGATTGTGACCGGCATCTACGGCAAACCGCTTCCGAAACAACACGGTGCCCCGGTGCGATTGGTTATCCCATGGAAGTACGGCTTCAAAAGTGCCAAGTCACTCGTTCGCATCGAATTCCTTGCCACTCGGCCGCCCACTTTTTGGAATTCGTACGCCCCGCAAGAGTACAGCTTCGAGGCCAACGTCGATCCGACCATCTCCCACCCGCGCTGGCCACAGACGATGGAGTGGGACATCGGCAACAAAGCCCGCCGGCCGACATTGCCGTTCAACGGCTACGGCGAATGGGTGGCCAGCTTGTACGGCTAACCCCTCGTCTCTGCTGCGGACTACCCGCCCGCGCTCACCGTCACCGGCGCGCTCTTGGTGCCGATCGCGTCTTCCTTCGTGGCGCGGTAGGCGACGCGGACGGTGAAGCTCGCGGCCGGGCCGGTGACGATATACTTGAACGGGCTGGCCGGGTCGAAGCCGGCGAGTTGCTCCGCGCCGTTGTTGATCGAGATATAGATGTTCGCGCCGCTGGCCCACGCGGGCTTGGTGTTGATCTGTTCGTTGGTCGGGTCGGTGCCCCAGTGGATGACGATCTTGCCGACCCCCGGTACGAGGAGCACGGCGGGCACTTCCGGTCCGACCACCTTCGGCGTGGCCGTCGTATCGTGTACGGGCAGCCCGGCCGCGATGAGGATCGCATCGGTCTTATTCGGATGGGCCTGCACCCGCTTGTTGATCGACCGCCACGGCACCTTGGCCGCATTCTCGGCGGTCTCCAGTTCCGAGTTGGCCGCGGTGGCGGCGATGTCCGCGTTTTTCTTCAGGGGTAGTTTCGCCACGACGGCGTTCTTCTTGCCCGTGAAGTCGGTGATCTCGCCGGCGGCGAAGCCGAACGCAGCCCCGTTCGTCACCAGCCACGCCTCGAGCTGTTCCAGCTTGGTCTTGAACTCATCGTGATTCGACGGAACGAAGTCGGCGGCCATGTCTCGAACCCTCCTTTTGTGAGAAATTCAGCCAAAAACGGAGACTATCGCATCGTTACCGGGCTTCCAGTGACAAAATCAGGCAAATGGCGTAAGCTCTCCGCCCCAATGTACTTGCCAAGGAGGGCATCGCCATGCCAGGACCCGGAGAATATCTGCCG
>Ga0247727_10000678_pt1 | contig 83682 bp, 71 predicted proteins | sample WisWelCaveWW1625_FD_202498 | JGI IMG/M metagenome (GOLD analysis project Ga0247727, IMG submission 202498) | Biofilm microbial communities from Wishing Well Cave, Virginia, United States - WW16-25 | ecosystem: Environmental > Aquatic > Deep subsurface > Groundwater > Cave microbial mat | place...
TTCTGTTACTCCAGGCTTTAACAACGAAAGAATCTCGCTAAATACCTTATCAGTAATAGCTACAGCTTTTTTTATCGTAGCAATCTCTTGCGGGTCTTTGACAGCTGCGATCTTCTCAATGCACTCCACCTTGGGAAGAAATATCACCTTGGGGAATAACTTCTTCAATTGTTGAAATTGACTAAGAACAAGTGTGTTGCCATCAAAACCAACACGCAACCCGGTTCGAAGAAGATTTCTTTGTTGCAGCCCGTCAAATAAACTAAATGGTGTAATAACTATTCTCCATCCTCGTGCTTCCTTTCGTACCTGAGATGAATATCTCCCGTCGGTAATTAGAAAACAGCCATGATGCGTTACAAGACCTATACCCGCCGATCCTGAAAAACCACTGAGGTACCGAAGGTGAGGTTGGAATGTAACGAGAAATGCATCTATCTTAAGTGATGAAAACTGTGAACGAAGCTGTTGGATGCGTTGATCCATTGAATGACTTTTATAAATGATAGTTTGGGGCTTCTTTAGTTACTGTGATATCGTGAGGGTGGCTTTCACGTAACCCCGCCTCAGACATTTTGACGAATTGTGTCTTTGTTTTCATTTCATGGATATTCCTGCATCCACAATACCCCATCGCCGAACGCAAACCGCCAACCATGTGAAAGACAGTATCTGCAAGCGGTCCTTTATATGGAACTCTTCCTTCAATACCTTCCGGCACCAGTTTAGGAAGATCATCTTCAACGTCCTGGAAGTAGCGGTCGCTGCTGCCTTTTTTCATCGCTTCAAGCGATCCCATGCCGCGGTACATTTTGTAGCCGCGCCCCTCTAATAGTATTTTTTCTCCCGGGCTTTCATCGACGCCGGCAAACAAACTTCCGATCATCACCGAGTCGGCGCCGGCAGCTATCGCCTTAGCAATATCACCTGTTTGTTTGATTCCGCCATCAGCGATGAGTGGTATTCTTGAACGTGCTGCAACTTTTGCACACTCATGGATTGCAGTTACCTGCGGCACTCCTACTCCTGCAATGATACGTGTAGTACATATTGAACCGGGACCGATGCCAACTTTTACACCATCAATGCCTAACTTAATAAGATCTTTCGTAGCTTCCGCCGTACCGACATTTCCGGCAACAACTTCACATTTCGAAAAATCTTTCTTCACACGTTTTATCATTTCCATTACACCACGAGAATGACCATGAGCAGTGTCGATAATAATAACATCGACTCCGGCTCTTACCAAGGCAGTTACTCGTTCGATGGTATCGACTGTGACGCCTACTGCCGCACCAACACGAAGACGGCCATGTTGATCTTCTGAAGCAAACGGATGATGTTTCTTTTTCTGAATATCTTTGAAGGTAAACATTCCTTGAAGTTTTCCGCTTTTATCAATAACAGGAAGTTTTTCAATGCGATGCTTTTGAATGATTTGCTCTGCACGTTCTAATGTCGTTCCTAAAGGCGCGGTGACCAATGAGCCGCTTGTCATTACTTTCGAAATCCGCAGTGACTTGTTGGGCTCGAAACGCAGATCTCTACTTGTTACAATACCGATGAGCTTGCCCCCATCATTCACAATCGGAATACCCGATATTTGATATTTATTCATGAGCTGCAGCGCATCGCCGACAGTTTGTTCGGCTCTCATTGCAATGGGGTTAAGAATCATACCGCTTTCAGAACGCTTCACCAGCTCAACCTGATCTGCCTGTTCTTCAATCGACATATTCTTGTGAAGTATACCAATACCTCCCTCGCGTGCAAGCGCAATAGCCAACTTAGATTCTGTAACAGTATCCATTGCAGCAGAAACTAACGGAATATTGAGCGTGATGTTACGAGAAAGTTTTGTGGAAACATCTACATCGCGCGGCAACACATTCGACTTCCGAGGAAGAAGAAGTACGTCATCAAATGTGATTGCCTCGCCGGTAAATTTGTTGAATGCCATAGTATTCCTTACGCGTATGCCGGGATTCCCGTAATATCCTCGCCAACAATCAGCGTGTGCATCTCATGTGTACCTTCGTATGTCTTCACCGATTCGAGGTTCGCCATGTGCCGCATAACCGGATATTCATCGAGGATGCCATTCGCTCCAAGAATCTCACGGGCGATGCGGGCGATCTCTAATGCGATATAGACATTATTTCTCTTCGCCATGGAGACTTGCTGGAAGCGCAGCTTGTTCTGATCTTTCAATCTTCCAAGCTGAAGGCAAAGGAGCTGTGCTTTGGTAATTTCCGTCACCATATATACAAGTTTCTCCTGCGTCAACTGGAACGATGCAATCGGCTTATTGAACTGAATGCGCGACTTGGCATAATTCAGCGCTGCATCATAACATGCCATTGCCGCTCCGATGCCGCCCCATGAAATTCCATACCTTGCCTGATTGAGGCACATCAGGGGGGATTTGAGACCATCGGATTTTGTGAGGATATTCTCTTTAGAAATCGCACAGTCCTGAAAAATCAACTCAGACGTAACCGAAGCACGCAGCGAGTGTTTGCCGGTCATTTCCGGCGCATGGAATCCTTTTGTACCCTTCTCAACTAAGAAGCCGCGGATCGTGCCGTTAAGTTTCGCCCACACCACTGCAATATCAGCTATTGTGCCGTTGGTAATCCACATCTTGGCGCCGTTCAATACGTACGCGTCATTTTTTTCTTCTGCACGTGTGATCATTCCTCCAGGATTTGAACCGAAGTCCGGCTCCGTCAATCCGAAGCATCCTATGCTTTCACCCGAAGCAAGTTTCGGCAGCCAATAATCTTTCTGCTGTTCAGAGCCGAAGGTATAGATCGGATACATGACTAACGCACTTTGAACTGAAGCAAAACTTCGAACGCCGCTATCGCCGCGTTCAAGCTCCTGCATCACCAAACCATATGCGACGTTGTTCATCTCTGCACAGCCGTACTTCGCAGGCAGTGTAGAACCAAACATTCCAAGCTCTGCCATTTTCTTGACAATATCTATCGGAAATGTTCCTGCTCGATTGTGCTTTTCTATGATCGGAAGTACATTATCATCGACAAACTCCCGAACCGTATTGCGAACAAGAATTTCTTCTTCGCTCAGGAGGCTTTCGATATTATAGAAATCAACACCTTGAAATTTCAACATGGAGTGTCTTTCGATTTAATATATACAAGAAACGCCCCGTTCAATGCGCGAACTTAGGGCGTGAGTTTCATATTCTGCGAATAAAATTACAAAAATATCAGTGGAAAGTCAAACATGCGTATGGAATGCAATCGATGACTGCTGAAGCAAGAACTTCTCAATCTACGACAATTCCATACTCTTTGATTTTCAGATACAGTCCCTTTTCGCTGATGTTCAGTGCTTCAGCACTTTTCTTGCGATTGCCGTTAAACATTTTCAACACTCGTTGAATGTGCTGTTTCTCAACCCCTTCGATCGCGAGCGTATCGGGCGTCATCTCCTGATGACGTTCATTCAAATGCAGGTCCTCAACATCGATGAGCTGATTGGGAGACATAATGATCGCTCCCTCGATGACATGCTCAAGCTCTCGAACATTACCGGGCCATTCATACATCATAAGCATCTTGATTGCACGATCAGTAAGTTGCTTCGATTCTTTCGATCGGGATTTTTTCTTGAGAAAGTGATCGATGAGCAGCGGGATATCTTCGCAATGATCCTTGAGCGCAGGCATTCGAATCGTGATAACATTGAGTCGATAAAGTAGATCTTCTCTGAATCTCCCGGCGCGAGCCTCTTCGTACAAATCTTTATTAGTAGCAGAGATAACGCGCACATCGGCACGCAGTTCGTTTGTTCCGCCAACTCTTCGAAAATCTCCTGTCTCAAGAAATCGCAATAATTTCGGCTGAATGATGGGACTGATATCACCTACTTCGTCAAGAAACAGCGTACCGCCATTTGCTACTTCGACTAACCCGGGCTTCGCAGTATACGCATTAGTAAAGGCGCCTTTTTCATGACCAAAAAGCTCTGTCTCTAATAATTCATTTGGGATGGACGAACAATTCACCGGTACAAAGGGACGGTCTTTGCGAGGGCTGCTGCGATGGATAAGATTCGCAATCAACTCTTTTCCTGTACCGCTGGGTCCCTGTATGAGCACTATCGAATCACTATCAGCGACACGCTTTGCATTGTCTAGAACGTGTTTGAACGTTTTCCCTTCGCCAATAATTTCAGAACTGCCGGCTTTCCTCGTCAGCTCTGTGTGCATAAGTTTGTTATCGATCGTGAGTTTCTTTCTCTCAATTGCTCGAATGATTGTCTGCTCTACTTGATCGATATCATAGGGCTTGCTCAACACTTCATAAGCGCCAAGTTTCGTTGTTTCCACAGCCATCTTCAAGTCGGCATATTGAGAAAGAATAATGACCTGCGATGAAGGAGAATGTTCTTGAATAAAGACGAGGACTTCCTTGCCGCTCACGCGAGGCATTTTCATGTCGAGCAAGACAACGTCATAAAGAATTTTTTGGATGAGATTTATTGCTTCGGCACCATCAAAGGCAAGATCAACTTCATACTCCCCCGCTTCCTGAAGCTCCTCTTTAAGAAGCGTTGTCAGGGAAGCTTCATCATCAACTATCAATATTTTGTAACGTTGTGACATCCCGGCAAAAAAATATTAAAAAGGGGGTTTATTCGCTCAATACTCGTTCGATCGTAGTAAGAAGATCGACGAGGTCATATGGCTTACTAACGAAATCCTCCGCACCATGCTTTTTAGATTCTATAGCATTTTTGAGATCGGCAAATCCGGTGAGCATGATAACTTTAACAGCGGGATAATTTTTCTTGATAAATTTCAACACCTCAAAGCCATCGACCTTCGGCATTTTGATATCGAGAAGAACAAGATCAAACTTTTTGTTCTGAATAACTGTTATTGCTTCATCTCCATCGGAGGCAGTTGCAACCTCGTATCCCGAACTGGAGAGTTCGCTGCTTAACACCATTCTTAGTGCATCTTCATCATCAACTACTAGAATGCGACTTTTGTCAGCCATACAGCTTCCTTTTCTTGGAAAATGTGTAAAATGAGCACTGAAGTTTCTTTTTGTGGTTGAAAGTTAACCAAAACTAACAATAAAAGCAACAAAGAAGTAAATATTTCTGATATTCTGTGAGATGAAATACATTAAATGATTATCGTAACAATGAAAGGATAAGAAATGAGAAAATCATAATACTTTGGGAGATGATAACGAAAGTCGGGATGGCGAGATTCGAACTCGCGACCTCCTGCGCCCAAGGCAGGCGCGCTAACCGGGCTGCGCTACATCCCGAATTGTTATGTTAATAATGTACGAAAGTTGCATGTAAAAACAAAGATGATTTTTGAACATGCTTTCCAATCATTGTTCTTTTAACGTTGGTTGGCTTGAATACATAATTATTCTCATTATCCCTTAATGATTTCTTTTGCTTTTTACAGGAATTTTTGACTCATTACATCAATCAGAGGCTTTATATATTGTTAACCACTTCATAGATGACGTTTCTCAACCCCTTAGTGTTATTCGGATTAGTTGCAGCGGGAATACCTCTTATTCTCCACCTACTTAATTTACGAAAACTGAGAACTATAGAATTCAGCACACTCACATTTCTTAAAGAGCTCCAGCAAACAAAGATACGTCGACTCAAACTACGTCAGTTATTATTACTTCTTGTCCGTACACTTCTTATAGTTACTATTATTTTTGCCTTTGCCCGACCTGCCCTGCGCGGCACTATGTTGAGCGGCATCGGCTCGCAAGCCCATTCTACTGTTGTGTATATTATTGATGATTCGTATAGTCTGGCACCGAATGACGAGTATGGCCAACGGTTCAAACAAGCAAAAGACGCTACGTTGAAACTTGTTGATTTGCTCAAGGAAGGTGATGAAGCTTTTCTCATTAAACTTTCCGATCTCCCCAAAGCTACAATTGAACCTGCTATCCATGACTTCAGTGCATTACGTACAGTTATCAATGAAGCACAACTTTCGTTCATACGCAGACCAATGGAAGATGCTTTGAGAACAGCCGCGCGTTTACTTGCACTATCAAACAATGTAAATAAAGAAGTCTACATCATTAGCGATATGCAGCGAACTCTGTTCTATCGTTATTTAGACAGCAAGGAAGAGAAAATATTATCGTTGTTCGGCCCTGGGGTTGTCTTTTTCACTATCGATATTGGTAAAAACAATATCTCAAATGCCGCCGTCGATTCCCTGGAAGTCACATCAAAAATACTTGAAAAGGGCAAACCTATCATCGTGAAAACATGGATCAGAAATATTGGTGATATACCGCTCAAAGATTACGTGGTGAGTGTGTATCTTGATGGGGTTCGTTCTGCTCAACGTAGTATTTCGGTTGATGCTGTAGGATCAGCAGTTATCGAATTTTCGGTCACACCCAAGCGTATTGGGTTTATGAATGGGTATGTAGAATTAGAACATGATAACATCGAACAGGACAACAGGCGATATTTCACCATCCATATTCCTGAACAGATTTTAGTTGGCTTAGTTTCAACCGCACCTGCGGATGCACAATACCTACTTCTTGCATTACGGTCCAGTAATATTGACACTCAGCAGGCAGTAATCAATATACAACAAGCCACGACGCAGAAATTCCCTCTGCTTGACTTAACAAAGATTGATGTTTTATGTCTTTCCAATGTTACATCGTTCGGCACCAACGATGTTGATCGCATCGCGCGCTTCGTTGAAAACGGCGGTGGATTAATCTTATTCGCAGGGAACGATATTCAGATCGAACTCTATAATTCTACGCTGCTTTCTACGTTGCGGATTCCGCCCATTTTCAGCATTCAGAAAGTTCCTAATGAAACGACAAGGTTGTCATTCAAAGAGATCGATATCAATCATCCATTGTTTTCGACGTTGTTTGATTATGACAACAGTCGTGTAAAGCAAAAAGATTATAAAATCGAATCTCCTTCAATTTCCACAATACTTCGACGACAAACAGGGAAACTCGGACATACAATCATAGGATTAAATGATGGAAATCCTTTGCTCTCTGAGCATTCCTTCGGCAAAGGAAAAATCTTATTCTATTCTCTTGCTCCAACTTTGTGGTGGTCTGATTTTCCCCTGAAGGCAATCTTTGCACCTTTAATGTACCGTTCAATTATTTATTCGGCATCACGAGATATGGTGTCATCGACATTCATTACAGGAGAAGATGGAGTGATCAATATCCATCAGGCACGGCAAACTATTGACCATCAATACAACATTATTTCTCCCAATGGAATTGGAGAATTGATACAACCAAGCCAAACAACGGGTATTCGAACAGGCTTCGGTTCTTCATTAACATTCCAACTGAAACGATTTGAACTTCCCGGATGCTACGATCTCAAAAGCACGACAGCAACACTCTCGTCAATAGCAGTGAATACCGATAACAGAGAATCGGATACCCGGAAAGTCTCTGAAGCTGAACTCAATGACTTTTGGAATCGAATGAATATCCCAACATCATCCGTAAGATCAATTGATCAAGCAGGGCCAATACAAGCCACGGTATTGGAATCGCGGTTTGGCGTCGAGCTATGGAAGTATTGCATCGCCATCGCATTATTATTAGCACTTGTGGAAATGCTCATTGCACGAGACGGCACTAAAGCAACTCAGCAAGCTCCAGCATAGGATAACATGAAACTTATCGAAACGCGAGAACGTGAAGATGCTATCGTTGTCGGACTGATCTCGCGTAAGACAAAACGAGAAACTGTCAACGACCATCTCGATGAACTCATCCTGCTTGCCGATACCGCCGGCGCAGACGTGCGCCATAAAATTGCTCAGGAACGTGATCACATTGATCCTGCAACATTTATTGGCAGCGGAAAAGTGAAAGAGATTGCCCAACTTGTTGAAGAGGAAAAGATCGATCTTGTGATCTTCGATGATGACCTTTCTCCCGTGCAAGTCCGTAATCTCGAAAAAGTTATCACGTGTAAGATCATCGATCGCAGTGGCATTATTCTTGATATTTTTGCCTCACGGGCTAAAACACAGGAAGCAATGACACAAGTGGAGCTTGCGCAATTGCAATATTTTCTCCCCCGGCTTACCAGACAATGGACGCATCTTTCAAAACAATACGGCGGTGTTGGAACAAAGGGACCAGGTGAAACACAGATAGAAACTGACCGACGTTCAATTCGAACACGTATCAGTCATCTCAAAGAAAAACTTAAGAACATCGACAATGAACGTGAGGTCCAACGCAGAGGTAGAAAACATATGCACCGCGTCGCCATGGTTGGCTACACCAATGCAGGAAAATCGACGCTGTTGAAGCAGCTATCCGGCAGCGATGTGCTTATTGAAGATCGCCTCTTTGCTACCTTAGATACTACCGTACGCCAAGTATTTCTCGCATCCAGAAAAAAAATATTGCTTTCCGATACTGTAGGCTTTATCCGAAAATTGCCTCCACATCTCATCGCAACCTTCAAGAGCACGCTGGCAGAAGCAGCGGAGGCAGACATCATCTTGCATGTCGTCGATATTAGCCATCCGAAATTCCAGGAACAGATGGCAATAGTTAAAGATACGCTCGACCAGATAGGAGCTTCCGGCAAACCGACGATTTATGTCTTTAACAAGATCGATAAAATTGCTGATCGCTCATTGTTAAGCGATTTGCAAAACGAATATACACCATCTGCCTGTATTTCCGCCGAACGTGGAATCAACATTACATCACTCACTTCTGAGCTCCTCACATTGATCGATTGCGACATTACTGAACAATCACTCCGTGTGCCACAGGCAGACTATCGCACTATCGCGAAGCTGCATGAGATTGCAGAAATCACTAAACAAGAATATGAAGGTAATAATATCAATGTGCAGTTTCGCATAAACCGCAAGAACATGGAGCAACTAAAAAAACTCTTAGGTAAGAAATTTCCTGTCGACCGACTTTCTTCATAGCATTACCACCACAATAATATTTCTCAAAGATCATGTTGAATACCGCCATTGAGGCTGCACTGGAAGCGGGGAAATTTCTCAAACAGCACCTTGGTAAAGTTCGAGACATCCGGCTTAAAGAGGGCCGGGAGAAAAACCTCGTCACCGAAATTGATAAAGGATCTGAAGAAATTATTATTGGGATCATCAAAAGGCACTTCCCTCAACATGATATTCTTGCAGAAGAGAGCGCAAAAGATACAAAAATAACTTCCGACTTTCGCTGGATTATCGATCCTCTTGATGGAACAACAAACTTCACTCACAGTTTTCCGGTATTCTGCGTATCCATCGGTGTTGAATACAAAGGCAGCCTTCTGGCTGGCGTTATTTATGATCCCAACTTCGATGAATTGTTCACCGCTGAAAAAGGAAAGGGCGCTTTCCTCAATGCAAAACGTATGACTGTTTCAACTATTAACTCTCTTACGAAGAGCTTGCTCGTCACCGGTTTTCCATACAACATTGCGGAGAACCCTCATAACGCCATTGAGCATTTTGCTAATTTTCTCATGAAGGCTCAAGCAGTGCGTCGTATGGGATCAGCAGCAATTGACTTAGCCTATGTTGCCGCCGGGCGTTACGAAGGTTTCTGGGAAGTGGCACTTAATCCGTGGGATATGGCAGCAGGAGCGTTGCTTGTATCAGAAGCGGGAGGAACAATCACTGATTTTCGAGGCGGAGGGTTCAGCATTTATAAACCCGAAATACTGGCAACGAATTCTCTTGTCCACGCTGAAATGATCGGCGTGCTAACAAACAATCGAGGGAAATAGCACACGATGATGTAGCACTTCTCGCAGCGTAGCGAGAAGTCTATCGGTGCTAAATTGCTAAGGAGATGTTTATAAAAAACGAACAAACCTAGAGTTTTTGGATATAATCGGGAGGGGGCTCATTCAACACAGCCCAAAACATTCCTAACTCTCTAATAGCTGAAACAAATTCGTCAAACCCTACGGGTTTTACTACATAAGCGTTTGCACCAAGATTATAGCTTTCTACTAAATCCTGTTCTTGTCTTGAAGATGTGAGTACAACAACCGGGATTCTTTTCAAATTCTCATGCGATTTTATCTCTTGAAGAACCTCGAGCCCGTCAACTTTCGGCATTTTCAAATCGAGCAAAAGGACAATGGGATGACCGGTGTCTCGTGCAACATATTTATCGCGACAATACAAGTAATCTAATGCCTCTACGCCATCATGTACGATATCGACTCGGTTAGCAAGATTTTTGTCGCCTAACGCTGCCAACGTGAGCTCGATATCATTCTCGTTATCTTCGGCTAACAAAATACGTTTGAGTTTGAGCATGTAGACCTCCAATAATATTATGAATGGTTCTTCGTTCCTTTAGGCAATGAAAAATAAAACGTTGCTCCTTTGTTCACGGCTCCTTCTGCCCACACCTTACCGCCGTGCCTATTGACAATACGCTTGACATTGGCAAGCCCTATTCCTGTTCCTTCAAATCTGCTTTCGTTGTGTAACCGCTGGAATACGCCAAATAGTTTATCAACATATGCCATATCAAACCCCACACCATTATCACGGATAAAAATGATATGTTCATGTTTATCTGTTTCAATATTTCCAATGTCTATCCTTGTTGTATCTCTTCCATTTGTATACTTAAGTGCGTTTGATATAAGATTATTCATGACTAATTGCAGCATGGCTGCATCACCATAAACTGTCGGCATGGCACTGATATTCCATTCGATTGTTCGCCCGTGCAACATATCTCCAAGCTCCTCTACTGCCTGATGGATAAGTTTATTCAAGTCTACCGATGCCTTGTGCATTGCCGTTCTCCCCATCCGTGAAAAGGCAAGCAAATCATCTATAAGCACACCCATTTTCTTTGCAGAATTAGCAATGATTGTAATGTGCCGGCGATTGTTTTCGTTGAGAACACTCTGCGTATCTTTCTGTAACAAATCAACAAAGCCACTCATGTGCCGAAGCGGTGATCGTAAATCGTGCGATACTGAATATGAAAACGACTCAAGTTCTTTATTGACTGCTTCAAGCTGGGCGGTGCGGTCATGTACTCGCTGCTCAAGTGTCCGATTAAGTTCGTGAACTGCTGCTTCTGCTTTCATCCGTTCAGTAACATCACTATAACTCCAAACTCTGCCAACGATTTCTCTGCCTAAGCGCTGTGGCTGGGAGTAGCGTTCAAATACCCTGCCATCGATAAATTCTAATATGTCAAAGCTCTCCGCTTCGGGAGTAGCGTATAACTCTTTCACTTTTGCAAGAAATTTATCGGGGGTTTTCAGCTGGCTAAGCGCATATTCTATTGCCTGAGCATCATCACGGCTTAAAATGATTTCATCGGGAACTCTCCACATCTTGATGAATTGTTGATTGAAACTTGCGATTTTTCCATCGGCATTCACCACCAAAATACCATCGGCAGTCGATTCTAAGGTAGCGTGCAGTAACGACAATGTATTCTTTGTTTTTTCTTCAGCTTGTTTACGGCGAAGGACAACACCAAGCTGTGTAGCAACTGCCATCACAAGATTCACTAGCCGTTTATCTTCTTCGCGAGACTCACTAACAAAAAACTCAATGACGGCAACAACACCATGATCTGCCATAACGGGTATACCCATACCAGCATGCAATCCAGCTTCTATTGCATACGGCGCGCGAGGAAAATTTTTATCCGTAGTAACATTATAGATCCAAGCGGGCTGTTTCGAAAGCCAAGCGCGCCCCGGAAGTCCAATACCTTTTTCGAATTTAAAATTCATCGTGTTGTTCCGAAAAACCTCTGCGCTCTTCAACGTACAATAGTATGCCTGACTGCACTCCAAGACAGTTTCGTCTTGCGATGGAACCCATGCCTGTCCAAGAATCCACCCGGTCTTCTCGCACACCATACGGAGAACGATATTCAATGCCGATTGAAAATCTTCTGCATCGCTGATCGCCGCGGTAACTTGCTGAAGTAATTTTGATTCCTCCTCAGCACGCATCTGTTCCGTAACATCACGGGCAACAACATGGAATCCAACAGTTTTTCCATGTTCTACAGTTATAGAAACGTTTTGCCCGAACCATTTTACGTTGCCGGATTTCGACATAAACTGTACATCTCGGTATGATGTTGGGATATTTTCCAGGAACTGTCGCATGTAAAACTTCCCCACTTCTTGTCGGTGGTCGGGAACAATGAGGTCAAGATATGTTAATTTCGAAAGCTCTTCTATCGAATAACCTGATGCATTCAGTGCCGCAGTGTTCGCATAGCTAAATTTGCCATTCTCATCTGTGGTGTAAATAATTTCCGTCGCTTGCTCAATAACCTGACGGTATTTTTGTTCTGACTCACGTAGCAGCTTTTCTTGATGAGCAATTCTTTTTCCATAGAATGCTAATGTTATTGCTATCAAAAAAATAATGGACGAGATGAGGAGATGCGATTGCAGAACGTAACTCAACGCAGCAGTTCCCACACCGATTGCTGCAATTACATAAAAGATGCGATGCCATTGCAGCTGAAGCGGCTCCTTCAGGTACAGTTCTATTTGTTGATCTGATGAAGACAACATTTTTGACTGAGTTAGTGATGATGCTTTATGATAACATAATGATGCAGTGACAATCAAAACTGCAACGCGGGATTACCTTGGCATGCCATAGAATTATGTTCGCGAGGCTGCCGAATGAGCGTCTCAAATATCGGATATTTCCTCGAATGTGTCAAGCACAATCACGGCTTTAAGAAAATAAGAAGAAATGAACTCTATGAATATAAAGAAAAAATAGCGTTAGAAACACTACAAACGCTTGTTATATTAGCAGAACTACCGTCCCGTTGCAATCTCAATAAGAAGTCGTACAGTGACATACATGAATATTCCTCCAAAGAATGCCCATATACTTGTTAATGTCAAACGCTCCTTGGTAAGATTCCAATCGATGGAAATTTGTGGAAACGTTTTGACCGTCATGTCTTTGCTGACATCGATGCGGCAAGCAAGACGTGTATTCTTCGGCATGGCACGAGCATAGAACGGGACTAACCCAAGCAGCGCCGCCTCTTCCATTGCCGTGATCGAGGGTGCGCCTTTGCCGTCGACAACTTCGACACGACACGTGCCGCACAAGCCGTTGCCCCAACAATTCAATAGTTTATCTTTGCCGACATAGGGATTCACGCCGTTTTTCAACAGCGCTTTTCGTAAGTTTGTGCCTTCGACGACTTCAATGGTTTTATTCTCGTTTACTAATGTAATAACAGGCATTGTTATTCTCCGGAAATTTTATACTCTTTGCTGAGGTGGATTTTTTATTAAAAACAACATGAAGATAAACATTTTTCGTACACAATTCAAGCGCTTGTGCCATGCCAAGGGTGGACTCCCTTCTCATCAATCATTGCATGAATAAGCGGCGATGTGACTGATAGCTGAGATCCTACACTGATTGCATGCTCGATGCGACGACATGCAGCGTCAAGAACCTTTTCATTTTCAGTGAACAGCATTGCTAACGTTTCACCTGTGCTGACGCTTTCTCCCACTTTCTTGTTCAGCAGAATGCCTGCCTTCGGATCAACCACATCATCAACCTTCATGCGTCCGGCGCCTAACGTAATTGCCGTAAACCCGACTTCCAGTGCATCGATACGCTCAATGTTCCCTGATACTTTACTTCGTACTTCCGCTGAATATTTACTTTTGGGATATCGCTGCGGGTGATCGATGAGAGAAACGTCTCCACCTTGCCGCGCAACAAGCGATTGGAATGTTTCCCATGCTTTACTTGATGCAATTGTGTTGCGGCACTGTTGAATGCCTTCCTCAAGAGTTTTCGCTTTACCTCCGAGCATGACCATTGCCCCGCCAAGAACATACGTAACCTCCATGAGGTCTGCCACATGTTTTCCTTTCAGGCAGTCGATACATTCAACAACTTCGAGCCAATTACCGATTGCAAAGCCGAGAGGCTGGTTCATATCCGTTAGGAAACCAATTGTTTTCTTACCAAACTTTCTTCCGACGGCGATGAGCGTTTCAGTAAGTCGGATAGCATCTTCTCTCGACTGCATAAATGCCCCAATGCCTGTTTTCACATCAAGCACTAACGCATCAGTTCCTTCAGCAATTTTTTTGCTCATGATACTTCCGGCGATAAGCGGAATACTTTCCACAGTTCCCGTGACATCGCGAAGCGCATACAGTCGTTTATCTGCCGGAGCGATTTCTTTCGTCTGCCCAATCATAACTACGCCAATCTCCGCGAGCACAGATTGATATTCCTTCAATGAAAGATCAGTGCGGAAACCCGGTATCGATTCAAGCTTATCAAGCGTGCCACCGGTGTGACCCAGTCCGCGCCCGGAAATCATCGGCACCGGCACGCCGCACGCCGCAACCATCGGCGCAAGAATGAGCGAAACTTTATCTCCAACGCCGCCTGTAGAATGTTTATCTACTTTGATGCCGCGTATCGAGCTAAGGTCAACTACAATACCGGAATGCACCATGATATCGGTAAGGACAGTGGTTTCTTCAAAATCCATTCCTTGAAAATAGACTGCCATCAAAAATGCCGACATCTGGTACTCGGCGACAGTCCCCGCAAGATATCCTTTGATGAGGAATTCTAACTCTTCACGGGAAAATTTGTCGCCGGAACGTTTTTTTCGTATAAGTTCAGTAGGATTCACTATAAATTTTCGGTATGTGGGTGCAAATTTTGGATTTATACTTCTACCTTCACAACGAACTTCTTTTTGCACCTGTTACATTGCAGTTCAACAGTTGCCCAGTTATTGCGTTCATAATACGAGAGCTCGGCAAGTTCGCCATCGCATGAAGATTGAATACATCGTTTAAGGTCGATACGATATGTACGATCATTCGGATATGATTCATTGGGCTCGTTCATTTCTGTCCCTTTGACAAATGACGTTCACCGAGAAGAATACCGCAAATCGTTTTACCATCCACAATTTCTTTCTTCTCAATCATAGCAATAGCTTCAGCCATTGGAACAATGCTCATTGTCATTGTCTGTTCACCCTCTTCAAGCTTTTTACCATCGGGCAATTCACTCAGATCGGTTGCCATGAAGATATGAAGCACTTCACTGCAGAAGCCGGGTGTTGTATATATTGCAGTAAGTTTTTTCCATTGTTTTGCTGCATATCCTGTTTCTTCTTCAAGCTCACGCTGTGCGCAATGCAACGGGTCTTCGCTCGGAAACAGTTTCCCCGCAGGCAATTCCCAGACAAACTCGTTGAACGGGTACCTGTGCTGTCGTATCAGGATAATACGATGATCGGGAAATACTGCAAGCGCAACGCCGCCGCCGCCATGTTCGGCAACTTCACGTATCGACGTATTACCCGACGGGTACTGAACATCGTCAACAATAATGTTGAACACTTTTCCTTTATACTGTTCGGTACGTTTGAGAAGCTTGAGATTCACCGGGATTTACATGTTAGAAGGTACTATATGCATTCTGCTTCCCGGCTTCTCAAGCGGAATTCCCTTTTGGCACAGAGGACATTCTTCGGGCTTGTACACAACGACATCCATCGTCATCGTCGGGAAAAAATTCGGGAGTGATACTTTGCCGCTACTTCGGTCAACAATGGCGCCAACACCAACAACCCCCCCCCCCAGCCCCGTGACGATATCAATCACTTCCTTGACAGACCCGCCTGTCGTAATAACATCTTCACACACTAGAACATGCTCGTCAGACGTAATTTCAAAGCCGCGGCGAAGCTGCATGATGCCGTCTTTTCGTTCGGTAAACATCGTTCGCACATTGAGCTGTCTTCCAACTTCTTGCCCGACAACTATGCCTCCAAGCGCAGGCGCAACAACAACATCTATCGGCGTGCCCTGAAATCTTTTGACAATTTCTGCGCAAAGTTTCTCGGCATTCGTCGAATACTGTAACACCTTCGCACATTGAAAATACTGCGGGCTGTGGAGACCCGATGTTAATTGGAAATGGCCTTCGAGCAATGCGTGTGATTGCTTGAAGAGCGAGAGGATGTCGTCGGTTGTCACTGATGAATGTTGTTTGAGAATATGAGATTGCTTATTCCATCTGCAGCTCGTCAATCGCCTCTTCCATCTCATGACGTGCGTGGAGATCGCCAATGAGCTCTGCAATACGAATACCTTGCTCAAAAATTTTCATCGCATCATTGTTCATGTGCATCTTTACATAGAGTAATCCCAATTGATGATATGCAGCGATATAGTTTGGATTGAGGGCAAGCACTTCCTCGAACTTAGCTATCGCCTTATCGTACTTTCGCAAAGAGACGTATTCGAGTGCGATGGCATAATGTGTAAACGCATCTATAGGCTCTTCTTCGAGGAATTTTTGCAGTTGTTCAAGCCGCGAGATCATAAGGTATCTATTGCTTTAGCAAGATTGAAGTCCTTCTCTGTCAACCCGCCTGCGCTATGGGTAGACAACGACAGCGTTACGTTGTTCCAACGAATATCAATATCGGGATGATGGTTTGCCTTCTCGGCGAGCAATGCCACAGAATTGATGAATCCCATCGCATGAACGAAATCTTTGAGATTGTACACTTTTCTGATTTCGTTGCCGACCACATCCCACCCCTTGAGCTGATGGAGCTCCTGACGTATCTGTTCGTGAGATAATAAAGGCATAATGATTTGTCTTCTATATTACAACGTGTTAGCTGAAATGCGTTGGAGTTTCTTCCATTCGTTTCGCAGCATGATATGTTGAGCATCTATGGCGCGATCAATTGCAAGAACACCATTCAGGTGATCGATCTCATGATGCAACAATTCCGATAAACCGCCTTGGGCTTCAAGTTGGTTCTTCTTTCCGAATTCATCCTGATACTCTACAATGATCTTCGTATGCCGCTTGACCTTCACCATCAAATCAGGAAATGAAAAACAATCATCCCACAGCAACATCATCTGCTTTGACTGTTTAACTATTTCAGGATTGATAAGCACGATCGGTTCGTCAACATTGATAAGCGTCATGCGTTTTGTAATTCCTATCTGCGGAGCCGCAATGCCTCTGCCGAAACCATGTGTTCGACGAAAATCAGCAAGCGTATCCCGCAAATCGGTAATGACATGATGTAATTCAGGGTCGGAGAAATTCTTGACCTTCTCGCAATTCACGCGGAGTCCCGGATTGCCGAGAAGAAGAATCTCTCTGACAGCCATACCTTAATTCAGCGTCGGTTGAACATAAGCACGATACACGCCATCGAGAAGTTTCAGCATTGCCTGCGACGACTGGCGTGCTGCATCACAGCATGCTTGCTGCTGTTCTTCAGAACAAGCGTATTGCTCAAGAATCTTCCGTTCGCCGCCTGAATGGTAGACATCGGCTTCCTTATGAACAGTGAAAAATAACAGCGCAGCATCGTCGGAGATATTGTAAAACTTTTTGAGCCCGTCAATTTTGACTTTTGCGACCTCGGGAATCTGTGATTCATACGCATAAAGCGCTGCAACACCTTCGAGGTACGAACGATCACGCGTGATTGATCGTAATGTTGCAAGAGCTTCGTGCGTTTCTGGCAGTAGTGTTGTCGTGGCGGCTTCAGCTTGCGAAATGCCGAGCGACTCTGCAAACTTCATCCACAATCCCGGATGATTTCCCTCGCCACGTTCTTCTTCGATGAGATTTTCAAGAAGCTCTTGTCGCACAGTGAGATGCGGTGTGTTGGCGTGTGTCGCGCTGAGATAGGTCGGGAACGCCTGCACGAAATTATAATACTGTTTCGCATATTCGCGCAACGCCTCACGGCTGAGTTTGCCCATATTCCATGCTTGATAAAAAGGATGATCAAGCATTTGATGCTGTTTGATAATTGCGTCGAGTTGTTGAATAAAATTATTTGGCATAATACTTCCTTTATAGTTTGTGGTTTGTGATTATTCAAATGTTCTGCATGATGAATCTATGAACATAAAATTCGATATCAAAAAAGCCCTTCTGCTCTCCGCACTTTGCCTAATGTCTGTCCGAGAAATCGTTCGCCGACTTCAGTAAACTTCTGTGGAATGTCACTGACGAAAAATTGCACGTTGGCTTTCTGCCTACTTAAGTTACGAATCTGTTGTCCCTCAAGTACACGCTCAACTTCAATTGCAGTTGCTTCACCGGAATCAATGAGCGCTATGTCGTCGTTCAATGTACGCTTGATGATGTTTTTCAGAATTGGATAATGCGTACAGCCGAGTACCAGCGTATCGATCTTATGAAGCTTCATAGGAAACAAATACTCTTTCGCAATAAGCTCTGTTGCCTGATGCTCGGTCCAGCCTTCTTCAGCGAGAGGAACGAAGAGCGGACACGCATGGCCGAACACTTCAATATGCGCATCAAACTGACGAATAGCGTTTGCATAGGCATTGCTCGAGATTGTTCCTACTGTGCCAATCACACCGATACGTTTTTTCTTCGTAGCTTCGACTGCCGCCTTTGCACCGGGCACTATCACACCGACAACAGGAACTTTCGCATGTTTCTGCACAACATCCAACGCCACAGATGAAACCGTGTTGCATGCTACGACAACCATCTTTACATTGTGGCTCACGAGAAACGCAGTATCTTGCGCCGTATATTCACGGACGACTTGCGGCGATTTGGGCCCATAAGGCACACGGGCTGTATCACCAAAATAAACAATGTTCTCGTGCGGAAGCCGTTGCATCAACGCACGAACCACGGTCAATCCGCCGATGCCGGAATCAAACACTCCAATCGGTTGCGCGTCGAGGGGCTTTATATTCATACATTGTATGCGAGTAATATAGGAAATGGGAGAGGAATTATCAAACACAATCTTGTGCTTATCTACAGATTTACAACCGGCACATACTAAACAAAAAGCTGACTTACCTCGATAAGCCAGCTTGAAAAGGTGCGGATAAACTACTTACCGCAGTAAGAGCATCTTCTTGATATCAGTGAATCTTCCGGTAGTTAATTTGTAGAAATATACTCCGCTTGGAATACTGCTCGCATCAAAATTTACCGATTTGAATCCTGCATCCTGAATCTCATCAACAAGTATTCTCACTTCCTGCCCAAGCACGTTGTAGATTTTCAAACTGACGCGTGCCATTTCCGGTAATTCGTATTCAATCTTTGTTATCGGATTGAATGGGTTCGGATAATTTTGTTTAAGCGAGTAGGACTTTGGCTGTGACTGTGTTTGGGACAATACACTTTTAACAAAAGCACCGCTGCCACTCGAAACACTGGTGTTTGCAACAATCGTAAGATACTCTGCCATTGCTCGCATGCCGCTGCTATCGATTGCAACTCCCCGATCTTTTATCATACTGAATATCGACTGTGCACTTGCAATATCTCCCATCCCGACATTTGCAAATATTTTTCTCGTCTGACAGAAGAGCCACGTATCATCGTCAATATTTCGTTCAAGAATATAATCTGACAGACTAATGGCATTGACAAAATCCCCTTGATCCATCTTTGCTTGTAACCGATATGCTGCAGCACGATGCTTCAAGCGTGGTGAAATAATAGGCGATGCCTCTACACTGATGAGAAAATCTTGCCATGGTATCCCAATAACATTCTCATACTTGCCACCGGGACCGACAAATGCAGCCAAGTAGTTAAGCGCATCTTCTGCATCAGCGTTATTGAGTTCAACTGCTGCTTTCAACTGTGTGAGCCACAGCCGCATCTCTTGTGACACAACTATCGGTGAACCTAACGGTTCTCTGTCATCGTCGATAGGCATTGTCTTGGATGGTGTATTAACGGGTGTAAAACGAGAATAGGTTGTGTCAACGCTTCCGATGAAGCCATCGGGCTCATCGCACCCTTCGATGCAAGTCCAATAGTTATAACGAGCTTGCTGTGTGCCACCGTTTTCATAGTTGACCAATCTGCCTTCGAAGGAAAAAGAATCATAAATGTTATTGTAGCCGCCGCGTGGATAATACGTCGTATGAGGAGGGCATCCGAGCGGACACGAGGAAATTTTCTCACCTCCTCCGGGCATGGTGCACAAACATTCTGTTACTGCCACAGTATATCCAAGAACAGCAGTTGCAGAGTTATGGATCCATATTTCACCACTACCATTGTAAGAGATTGTGTTATAGCCACCTTTGATTTCATCTGGACTTAATGAGACCTTTGAGTTAGTCCCTGTAACATCGATGCCAGTACCATTATTATTTTGGATTCGTGAGCTATCGATATATACAATCCCGCCATTTGTATTGAGCACGACACTAGTAATTGATTGCAATGTGTTGTTTTCAAAGCGACAATAAGATACTTTGACTTTTGCACAATTGACATGAAGTGCTCTTCCATCGTTATTCATAATTTTACATTTATACATGTTCAATGCTGTATTTGCAGTGCTCGTGTTCGATACCCAAACTCCATATCCAAGATATCCAGAATACTTTATGCTGTCGTTAAACATGTAACTATTGGCTGCGGTATTGGTAAAGGAGATACCAGTAGTGGCATATTTGATAGTACAGTATTGCAGAGTATCCGGACCTCCGCCAGAGCAAACAATGCCTTGCCAGATACCTGGTGTTGGCGTTGCACTTGTTGAGGTAAATGTAATACGATTTGTTGAAGTACCTTTTGCTATGAGTTTACCGTTGATCGCGAGTGATTTGCCGTTGCTCACTTTTATTTTCGTACCGGGATCAATTGTTAGCGTTGCACTGTTCGCTACAGTTACGTTATCTACAATCCAAACATCGTTCTTCCATGTTGTATTCGAAGTAACAGTACCCGATGCCATTGTGAGCTTAAGGGCAATTGTATCGATTTTGGTGTCGTTGCCAAGCCTGCGTATGCCATTCAATGCAAAATGTGCAGGCGTGGCATAGAATTTTGGGACATCTTCTAGCGTATAAGTAAAACCAAGCTGGGCTTGTGGTGTTGTAAGGTCATTAAAACTTTGTCTATTTGTCGAAGCATCTTTAGGGAAAAAGTCGGTTAGAAAAGTTATAAACTGCCCATTATCATTATTATTATCGGCATATACAAGTCTGACGAGATCGATAACCGAAGTCGGCCATATTCCAGTTGCATCAACGCCAACTACGTTATGATGCCATATGAGTAACGTTCCCGTTTGACTGGAAAGGTTATTAGGAGCATTTGGTAAATATGTATCAAAACCAGATCGCAATCTTGTTTCCATAACATAATACTCATCTAACGAAATGTTCCGATCAACAGGATTAATTCTATATAAAATTGGATTGCTGTAATTATATTGAACAATTAATCCGGAAGTATCTCCGACTAACGTCGAAGTGGAAACCCATTGGGATTTTAATCGGTAGTATGGTGAAAGTGTAGCAGGGCATTCACCTTTAGAGAGAGGACCGTTATATAATCCATATCCCATTAGATCATAGTTGCTCGATGTATAATTAATAACTGATGTGTTTCCAGGATTGTATTCGTCAAAAAAACCTATGTCGTGTCCAAATTCATGACAATACAGTCCTATATGTACAAATGCAATATTATCAGGAAATCGCCTCTCGCGACCTGTTCTCTCTGGTACTTGAATGTAAGTTCTATCACCAGCATGAGTATATCTTGTAGGATCATTACCTGCGAAAATGTAAACATACCTGTCATATCCCGTGAGGGCAGGCCAAAGTGTGGGGTTAATACTGTTTGAGTCTGCTAATTTTTGATCTGTTTCACTCCGTAAAATGTATGAAAGACCATCGTAGAAAGCCTTATTATTGCTTAATACTAGCCATCTGGGCACCCCATTAGGTTCAATTGGATTAATGAATCCGCCAGTAAGAATTAGTTTTCCACGTGACATTTGATAATAATAATCTCTCATACTACCAAAGATAGAATCCCCCTCAGGGTGTTTATTATTACCTTGAGGGCCTATCCAATAATTCTGAGAAAACATCATACTATCAAAATCGCTTTTAAAATACCCATCAGGTCTGTTGCCAAAAGGAGGTAATGGAGATTTGAAATGTTTTACATCGGCAAACTCTACAAATATGACTCCTAGACGTATCGTAACCGGCTGTCCACTTGCATCTGCTTGTTTCTGTGCGAACCATTGTGCCGCTACTTCTTGATCAGCCTTCGCTTGAGCCCTCAATTGATTTATTGCATTGATCGCTGAAGGTGATCTCTGAAGCTTGTATGATCCGGGCGGTGGAGGATTGTCAATACCCACTTTTAACGTTGTTGGAGTATAATTACCACTAGCATCCAGCGTTGCATAATAGTAATAGGCATCTGATCCTTGAACAACAGTATATCCGTTTTGTGTTTCCATGTTGAGCTCGAATTCATCACCCCACATCTGCGCAATAAATGTGACTCCGTTTGGCTGTGACCATGTGATCATTGCAGTGTAGATGGGAGCGGAAAGAACCATTATAGAATATATCATTGAAATAACACTGCAAACCAGTAACATCAATATTGGCTTCATTTGTTTTACTCCTTCATAGAAAAGTTTTTAAAGAGTGTGAGTTAGAAATTGTACATTACAAAAAAATAATTGTAAATAAACGGAAAGTTCTCAAAGGGCATTCTATCTTTCATATTGTTCCCTAACAGAGAACTTTAAAGTTTAGACACATATGGGTTTTTTGATTAAACTGCACATCGGTAAGGGGAGTTGAACGATCAAGCATTGTTATCGAATCAGTAGCATTTTTTTGACAGAAGTGGACTTTTCTGTTCGTAAGCGAAATAAATATACACCACTGGAGTAATTTTTAGCGTTCCACGTTACAGTATATATTCCTGGAGCTTTTCGTTCGCTCACCAACACTGAAATTTCTCGCCCGACAACATCGTACACCTCTAATGTTACATGACTTAAATCACGAATCTCAAATTTCAAATGGGTCTCTGAATTGAATGGGTTTGGATGATTTTGATACAGAACAAATTTATCTGGGATATTTTTCTCTTCTTCGACAGCATCAATAATTTGACCTAGCATGCCATCTCTGTTTACTTGCTGAGCACGAATAGTAAAAGAACCACCAGTTCCGACGATAATACAGCCAGAGTTACCATCAGTAATAATTTTTTCATATGAAAGCGAAGGATAACTTACGACAATGCCTAAACTATCCCACGTTTTGTTACCAAGGGAATCTAATCTCTGAACATAGAGGTTAGAAGTTGAGTGATAATCTTCCCACAAATAGATCGTCAATATTGAGGTAGACGACAATACCCCTCTAAAAATCTTTGTGGAAGTATTTTCAGTAATTTTAGTGCCACCAAGAGGGAAGATAGTCGAACCATTGTGTCTTACGAATTGAGTACGAAAATCAGATTCTCCGTCGTGAAGCCATGCAATAGTAGAATAATTTTCTTGAAGAGAAAAATCCAGAAAAATCTGGTTGTTAGTGTTCAGTGTATCAAGCGTAACTCCTAGGCTATCCCACAGTATATTCCCACTCGAATCTATTTTCTGATAATTAATCGTAAACAATGAAGCCCCATTTTGAAAACCAAGGTATTTTCCTCCTAAGAGATAGATATTACCATCATTATCTAACTGTATTGAACTTGCGCCTGTTGGTATAAAGATACCTTTACTGGACCACTGCATATTACCATCGTGGTCAAATCGTTGCATCCTTCCTGTATTAAACACTATATAGCAACCTCCCTTCCCGTCACTCACGATCGGAGGCAACGTTGATGTAGAGTTCCAAACAAATAATCCACTATCTCCCCAAGCTCTTCCACCTGAACTACCGATTCTTTGAATACGCAGGTTATTCGTAGTGTCAATCCATGCAATAATACAGCCACCGTCTCCATCAGAAATAATTGTTTGATTTGATTGATCAGTTTCAGCGATAGAAACTCGCACACCGTTCGTTCCCCAAACAAAATTACCACTACTATCTATTCGTTGCACTCTCAGTCGCTCGAAACCAGTGAATCCGTCAAATTCAACATCTTCATAACTAACTATCACTCCGCATCTTCCATCTTCTGTAATTTTTGCACTTCTTTGTTCAGATAATATTCCAAGAATTTGTCTACTTTGCCCCCATGGTCGATAACCATAACGATTTAGCCGTTCAAGGATTAGATGTCTGGGGTAGGTGGTATTTTCTTCGTAAGTGATAAAGCAACCGCCAGTACTGTCTGAGCAAATCTCGGGGTTAAGTCCGTAACCAACAATAAGGTTATTAGATGGGTCGGTGGACCACTGAGAAAAGGTTTTTCCCGTAGTTAACGAGAAAAGAAGTAGAACCAATATTTTGAAATGCGTCTTGATACTGTCACCCTTCCACATAATGTTTCCATCCTGTCTATCATCCCGAAAACTATGATCAAGAGTAACGTTGTGTCGTGGTCTCTCTTGGAAAGTATGATGTCCAACAGAAACCCCGGCAGCAATGTACTGGGTCTATGAGATCGGCAGATCAGCGTAGATCACACACGTGCAAGCTAACCGGGGCAAGGTATGCCCCAGTACCGGTCGTACGTGTGTGATAATAGCTATAATTTTTCTACTACTGATCTGCCACCTCAATGTCGTAACAAATAACGAGAAAGTCAACATTGAAAAAGCACAATTACTTAATTTGTACTTTATCTCAGTTTTTTGTACCGTATAGTATCCTAAAACTACTTGACAGACGATTTCATTATTTTCGGGAACTGAGTACTACATGAATATTTACAACACCATTCTTCGCCGCATTTTTCCCATTCTTTTTTTAGTATATCTTCCGGCTACTGCGCAAAATGGCTTACATTTTTTGAAAAAATTTGATAATAAGCATGGCACGACCAGCGGAGTTTCGTATTCCGGGTCGTGGGGATATGTAGCACCGGACGGAAGAGAGTACGCAATCCTTGGCACTGCCACAGGAACAGCTATCATAGAAATTACGGACACAGGAAACATCCACGAAATAGCTCATGTCTCCGGTCCAACGTCGATTTGGCGTGAAATGCGTACGTACAAGAATTACTTATACATCGTTAGTGAGGGGGGATTCGGGACACAGATTGTTGATCTTTCTTTTTTACCTGACGGAATTGATCACGTAAAAAACTTCGTGTACACGAACGGAGCGAAGAATACACAAAGATCGCACACGATAGAAATCTTTGACGGATATATGTATTTGAACGGATGCGCTAATTGGGGAATATCGACACAGCGTGGTGCCGTCATTTTTAGTCTTGCCGATCCTATTAATCCGGCGTATGTCGGTGAATACTCACCTGCATATTTCCATGACAGTTATGTCAGAAATGATACGATCTTTGGCGCAGCTATTAATAGTGGAGGTGGTATTTATATTGCCGACATTCAAAACAAATCGGCACCCGTTTCTATTGGAAAAATTTCCTACTCAGGCAGTGGCACGCACAATCTTTGGTCAACAGCCGACGGAAAATATATTATTTCAACTGATGAGATCGGTGCCACTCCCAAGACGCTCAAGTTTTGGGATTTAACTACGCTCCCGACACTACCAACTTCTCCTTCAGCAACATATCAGTTTAATCCTACTGACATTGAACACAATGTGTTTGTTCGAGGAAAATATGCTTACACCGCATGGTACACGGCAGGCATCGTCGTTGTTGATGTCCGTACACCGACGAGTCCGGCTACAGCAGGATTTTATGATACATCCACAGAGCCCGGCGGCTATGACGGCGTCTGGGCTGTGTATCCGTATTTCTGGTCCGGAAAAGTTATTGCGGGCGATATGCAAAACGGTCTGTATGTCTTCTCATTCGATAGTTTACAGGCACGAACACCAACGAGTTTAGCCGAACCGGCACATGAAACCGTCGCATGCGACAGCACATCTCTGACGTTTCGCTGGACACGTGTTGCCGACCAAGCACAAGACCCGCACAAGTATTGGCTGCACGTTTATAGTGCCGACTTTGATTCTACGTTTAAAGCCGGCGCAGATACATCATTCACCATTCCAAACACACAAATACTTGGCACGGGGACATTTTCGTGGCATGTAATTACGACTGATGAAGCCAATTACATACCATCACAAGATACATTTACTTTTGTTCGACCCGGTCCAATAGTCAATGCACCCAATGGCGGCAATGTCATCAAAGTCTTTTCACAGACAACAATCTCGTGGGATTGGCTGTGCACCGACAGTCTTGAGATTTCGTATTCGACAAATAATGGCATGACATGGACTGTGATACAAACCGTTCCTTCATCCCTGGATTCCTTTGTCTGGAATGTACCGGCAATACCCACGACAAGCGCCCGTATTCGCCTGCGTGATGTTAACGACAGTTCACGGGTCGATATCAGCGACTCAGCATTTACAATTTTTAACTCCGCTTCGATTACGATGACAAGCCCGAACGGCGGCGAACTCTGGCAGGGTGGTTCCGTTCATCAGATCACATGGTCAAGCGTTCTGGTAGATTCCTTGAAAATTGAATACTCAACCGATGACGGCGTGAATTGGTCAACCATTGTTGGCGATACAACTGCTTCCATCAACTCATACGACTGGACCGTGCCGGATATTTTTACTTCACAAGGCATCATTCGACTTACCGATCTGTACAATAATACGGTGTTTGATCAGAGCGATGCGCCTTTCTTTGTCGCTCTCATGACAATTACTCTTGAAGAAGACTGGAACCTCTCGTCGATACCGGTAACACCTGTATATCCAAGCGCCTCAGCAAATTATCCCTATGCAACCTCTCCTGCGTTCACGTATGAAGGAAGTTATATAGAAGCTGATACTGTCACTAACGGTATCGGCTATTGGGTGAAGTACGGCTCAGCGCAAACCATTGCTGCACTCGGATCGCTTGTAACTTCGGATACTATCCCACTCGCTGCCCGGTGGAATATGATTGGTTCCATCAGTGCACCGGTCGCCGTGTCATCAATGACCGCTTCACCCGATTCGATTATACTTTCAAATTTCTTCGAATACTCTTCCGACTCGGCATACACAATTGCCGATTCAATCAAATCCGGAAAGGGATATTGGGTGAAGGCATCCGTAGCCGGCGAGTTACACCTCTTGTCGTCAATGGCAAGCCCATCAACCCGCATTAATATTGTGCCGACGAGCGAGATGCCGCCACTTCCACCGAATGGCAGAACTCCCAGCACAAAACACAAAACTCCTGAGCGTTTTGCGCTTGAACAAAACTATCCCAACCCGTTTAACCCGACAACGGATATCAGATTTCAGATAACTGAAATCGGATTTGTTACTTTGAAGATTTATGATGTCTTGGGGCGGGAGGTTGCTACTCTCTTGAACGAAGAAAAACGGACAGGATATTATGTTGTACAATGGGATGCATCGCAGGTTCCAAGCGGTATGTACTATGCACACATGATAGTAACAGATGCCTCCGGGAGACGGGCGTATCTAGGAACAAAGAAACTCGTCCTAATGAAATAACGATACATCTATTCTTTTCCATCAAATTCAAGCCGATTTGCTATAAATCGACTTTTTTACATCTGTGTGGATGTAGTTCTTATCTCCAAGAAAATTTAATTTGCTTTTGTAAGAAAAATCCCTTTATTTTCTGATAGTTCTATTGTTGTCATTTCTTGAAACACTACAGTATGACAAAGCTAAAACAAGTAAAAATATTATTTTACTCTGTATTTGCAACTGTACTTTTAGGCATAGCTATATCTGTATTCCTTCCTGATACAACAACATCAAAACCTTCTGCAAAAAACATTGGCTTTGCGGACAAGCTTGCTGATTTCGATTTATTTATTTCTGAAGTTCATGCTGATACAATTCCTACGGATACTAGTGGAATTGTAATATATTTGCAAACCACGCCCGAAGTAATAACAGAAGTTAACTTTGATTCTTTGCAATTTAATGTAACTGCTTTCGATACCATACCTCAAAAAACAAACCAACTTTATATTAACAATGTAGCAGCGATCGCTCTTTATATAGATAACTATCCCGAGGCTTATGATAGCTGTAAGAACTGTAGTGTATATATAAAAGAAATGAGTGATTTCGGAGCCCTTGGGGGTGGTGCTCATGCTTTTGAATTTAGAGTAAGAGATTATGATGGAAATGTTAAAAAATATCCTGCTGGTGAGGCATTAGAAATAATTAATCGGTACTATGCACTTGACAAAGGTTAAATAATTGTGTATATTGTAAGTGAAAGGAATACACATTATGAACCTCACACAAATAACAAATCTGAACGAAGAACAAGCAAGGGAATATATTGAAAAAATCATTTGGAAAAAAGGCGCAGTTTGCACACATTGCGGGTGCAAAAAGGTATATAAAAACAAGGGCAAATCTGCACGGAATGGGTTATATGATTGCTCAGGATGTAAGAAGCAATTTTCAGTTACAATCGGTACGATAATGCACGGATCGCATATCAAATTAAGACAATGGGCTATGGCTTTTCATTTGTTATGTTCTTCCAAAAAAGGAATGTCATCCCTTCAATTGCAAAGAAATTTAGGATTAGGTTCATACAGGACGGCATTATTTATGACTCATCGAATCAGATTAGCGATGAGCGAACAACCCGTAAAAGATATGCTCAAAGGTACAGTAGAAGTTGATGAATCTTATTTTGGCGGGAAACCGCAATACAAGGGTACAAGCAAAACAGGACGTGGCACAAAGAAAATTCCCGTATTAGTAATGGTAGAAAGAAACGGTAGGGCAACATCGAAGCGTATAATGAATGTAAGCGGAAAGACCCTTAGAACAGCAATCCGACAAACGGTTGATAGAAGCTCGACCATTATGACCGATGAATGGAAGTCATACAATGGAATCGGAAAACATTTTGAAGGTGGACACGAAGTTGTTAATCATGGACGCAAAGAATATTTCCGCAACGGAGCAACAACCAATACGGCTGAATCATATTTTGCCATAATGAAACGTGGTATCATGGGAGTTTATCATTCCGTTTCAAGTCAACATCTTGATAGGTATTGCGATGAGTTTTCTTTTCGTTGGAATCGCAGAAAAATAACTGATGGTGAGCGAACAGATGATGCAATAAAGAACGCTCAGGGGAAACGGTTGACTTATAGTCAAGAGGGAGTATAAACAATCATGCCCAAATCAAAAAAGTTTAAGGACAGTGAGTTTAGATTGTATGATTTTATTTCGCAGTCACTTAAAGAATTGGGATGGGTCACAAAAAATCCGTCACGTTATCCTGATGGCGAAGTCTATACTCAAAACGAGTGTTTGCAAAACAAGATTTTAAAGCAAGCACTGGGGAAAGACCGTCCAGAGAATGTTATTGTTATCGGTGAAAATAGTTTTTGGGTTATAGAAGCTAAAACAGGTTTTGACGAAATAGAGACTGCTATTGATAAAGGAAAATCTTACGCAAAGAAAATTAACGCCTTAGAAAAAGTTCAGTGCAGGTTTATTACCGGTGTCGCTGGAGACATTGAGTCAACATACATTGTAGAAACTTGGTTCTTAACCAATAAAAAGGAATGGAAAAAAGTTTCGATGAATGGTATGGAGATTACAGGATTTCTTTCAAAAGAGCAGACGCTAAAAATAATTGCAAACAACGACTCTAATCTGGATAATGAAGAAATTCCAGATTCGCTTTTTATGGATAAGGCGAACAATATAAATGACACTCTACAAAATGGAGCAATTGTAAAAAAGAACAGAGCAAAGGTCATAGCATCCCTTCTCTTGGCATTAGTGGAAGACCCATATTTTCGTATTAGCGATGATCCAACAACACTTATCGAGGATGTAAACTCAAGAGTAAAGGCACTTTTAAGAAAACATGACAAACAAAATTTTGCACAAGAAATTGCCATTAGCTTACCCACCTCAAAAGATAACCACAAAAAAAGCAAGAGTGCAATCTCTAAAACAATCCAAGAATTGCGAAGTTTAAATATACGTTCAGCTATTAATAGCGGAAAAGATATACTTGGTCAATTCTATGAGGTTTTCCTAAAGTATGCGAACGATGCAAAAGAAATAGGTATTGTTCTAACGCCGAGACATATTACAAAGTTTGCAGCGCAAGTAATGGGAATTACCGTTCAGGACTACATTTATGACCCGACGTGCGGGACGGGCGGTTTTTTAGTTTCAGCGTTAGATAAAGTGAAGCAGAGTCTACCCAATGGCAAGAATATTGAACCATTCAAACAGTCTCACATCTACGGCATTGAACAAGAGCCAGAAATAGTTGGACTTGCTCTTGTCAACATGATTTTCAGACGGGACGGCAAAAGCAATATCATTGAGGGAAATTGTTTTGATAATTACTTTTTAAAAACTACGGGAAATATTAAGCAGATAAAAAAAGAGGTTTACGCCGCAGGAGTCAAAAAGGGAGTGCAGTACGAGAGATTCATCACCCGTACCTTAATGAATCCTCCTTTCGCATTAAAAGACGAGGAATATAAATTTGTTCAACACGCCATGCAACAAATGGTTGATGGCGGATTACTCTTTGCCGTTGTCCCTACCTCTGTAATGACTTCAAGCAACGATGGGGGGGAAATGACTTGGCGTAAAAAGATGCTTGAGAATCACACCTTAAAAGCGGTAATAAAACTCTCAGAGGAATTATTTCAGCCCAATGCTCACAAAGGTACATACATTATTGTTATCCAAACTTGGATACCACACGATAACAAAAAAGTTTTCTGGGCAATCATGGACGATGGTTTTACTATGGTAAAAGCCAAGAGGTTGCCAAGTCACACACAACCATCAAATATGAATTTCATAGAAGAACAACTACGCAATTTTATTTTGGCGGAAAGTGTACCGAAACAGATTGAAGGGGTGTTAGGTTATACAAAAATAGATTTAGAAAACAAGTCCATAGATTTAAGTCCTGAACATCATTTACCGATGGACAATACCAAGCAGGTAAATTTCTCGCAACCGATCAAAAGTCTATATTCATACATACTTAATTCAAACAAGAGCAAAGTTTCCGATGTCAATGGTCAATTAAAATATTTTAAAATCACGGATATTATCGAGTCAATGACAAGGGGTGATTGTGCCCCATTAAATAGTTTGCCAGCCGGTGAAACGCCAATTGTTACAACCACAGAAGCCAATAATGGTATTTCAAACTTTCTTTCACCTAACGGTGCGACTATATTCAAAAACAGAGTTACGATTCCCGCAAATGGTTCAAAGTATATAGCGTTTTATCATCCATACGAATTTGCTGCAAACGCCGATGTTCTTGTTTGTAATTTCAAAAGTGAATACGATACCGTCGAAATGAAGCTATATTTTTGTTCAGTATATAATAAAAACAGTTGGCGTTTTTCTTGGTTTAGAAAAGGTACGGAGGATAAAGTAGTTGAGGACTTATCTATTCCAATTCCCGTAAAAAATGATGGGACTATTGATAAAGGCAAAATTCGTGAATACCTGCAAAACGTTCCTGAATATTCTGAACTGATTAAACTGATAAAAGATTCACAATGAAGAAACCAAAATCCAAGAAACCCGGAACCAAAAAACAAAACCATGAACGATTATTCCTCTATGGGAAAAATCCAGAGAAGATGATAAAAGCGTTTATGCAAGTTCCGTTGAAAAAGATTCTCAAGCGAGAAGACAAAAACGGGGATAGTTAAAAAACGTGGATTTTACGCCCCAATTACAGCCATATTTCTAACCTTTGCCAAGTGTATACATCCGTAATTAATAATCGTCCGGGTTCAAATACAAGCTTTCGTAAAAATTTAAATAAAACTGATATTAATAATGATATGATTGTTTCTGTCAATGCAGGGTGGAATTTAGTCTCTTCTGCTTTAACATACCAACCTGTTAAAATGTTTAACATTTACCCTACTTCAATTTCCCAAGCATATGGTTATGATACTGATAGTCAAAAATATATAATTAGTGAGGTATTAGAACCAGGAAAAGGCTACTGGGCAAAATTTGCCTCTACTCATAACATCGTGGTCTTGGGTGGTAATTCTACCTCTAAAACAATTGAGGTTGATCAAGGTTGGAATCTTGTAAGCAATTTAAATTATGATGCTTTACCAAATCAAGTTACGTCAACTCCTCCCGGGATTATAATATCCCCATTTTTTGAATATTCTGGAAAATATAATGAAGCAGATACATTGGAAAAAGCTAAAGCATATTGGACAAAAGTTTCTCAGTCAGGAACTATAACCCTTAATAAAATAGATCAAAGTTTAGAATCTAAAATTAATTATTATAGTAATTATGATGGAGAATTACCTCCACCACTACCAAGTGAAGTTTACTCTGAAAATAATAATGCTCCAAAAGAATTTTCATTAGAACAAAATTATCCAAACCCATTCAATCCTACAACAGATATTAGATTTCAGATGACGGATTTCGGATTCGTTTCTATGAAAATTTATGATGTCTTGGGGCGAGAGATTTCTTTTCTTGTCAACGAAGAGAAGCAACCGGGGTATTACTCGGTTACGTGGAATGCCACTGATAGACCGAGCGGGATGTACTACGCGCGGATGACGTTGACTGATGCTTCTGGCAGACAATCGTATCAGAATACGATTAAGCTTGTCTTATTAAAATAAAAATAGCTAACTGCAGCTTACCCGAGTTTCTCGAACCCTCCTATAATCCTCCCTTCGAATGAATGGAGGATGTTTGCTAAGTTCTCCCTTTGCATAAAGGTTTACGACTCGTCGAGGGGATGTCCCGACTTGTCGGGACAGGGGGTTCGAGAATCCACGTTCCAACTACTTCACCTACTCTTTAACCGCTTCACCAACATCACCAATCCCAATAGCAGCGCAACTGCTACAAGCTGAGCAACAGGCACGAACACATAGAGCAGACCGGCCTGTGCATCGGGATGGGGATCGAGCAGAAACGCTTGTACATACGTAACTACAGCAAAGCCAGCGATGACAGCAGATCCAGCAACATAGATCGTGCGTTCAACTGTTGTTGGAAGTTCACGAAAAAGAATCTCCAGCAAGACATTCGGTACGATGATCCACGCGCCAAACACCACTCCAAGTAAGGCCATCCAGACAGAGGACTTGTCCATTGCATAGATCATGATGGCAATACAAATTAACGCGCCGAGGCGCGATGGGAGACGAAGCATGATTTTGTGCTTTCGCTGTTATGCATCTTTAAAAAGTGTTTCTCCCTTTACTAACCAGGAAATACCAAAAGCAAGTAATGCTATTGCCTCTAACCAAAAAACAGGATTCAGTTCTTTAACGCTGCTTGCTATCGAGGGAATATGTACTACAAATAACAACACCAAACAGAGAACTATTACGCTGCCACATAAAATGTAAATGCGATTCCTGATTATTTTTTGACCTGATCTGTCTTGCTTTGGCGTATTCGGTTTAGATTTGGTAAACAGACAAAGTGAAATATAAGCTAATGTAATAAAGAAAATTGAAGCGGAAATAATGTGCAATGTATCAGTTGTTGGGCTTGCATTAAGCGCCAGACTTATGGATGAATTCGTATTTTCAATCAGCGCGGGGAAAAGGGCGATTCCCAGGGCTGAAATGCCTGCAATTTTAAATGTGATAAAGTCTTGCGTATCGTATCCATGATAAGCGAAAAGAAAAAAGGAAACTGCGCACAAAATACCGACAACAATATCCCGCATATTTGTATGATAGTAAGCGCTTATGGATTCGAGAAGAGTATGGCTATCACTGCATACAACAGACCATAGACATGCTGCAACCGGTAGTGCCATGCCCAGAAGACCTGCCATCCGTCTCATTGTTTTGAAAGAAATGACAACGGGATCGTTGCCAGATGGATCGAAGTTTATATTTAACATACTATCTCCTTTAATTATTGAATAACCATATCACGAAAAAAATGAGCATTACATATAACGTTCAGCAACCACGCCGCGCAGCCGTTACCATCACGTTAGATCGAGCCAGTGGTTAGTGACGCAATAGATAGTTATTTCGCCTTTTTCAGTAAAAGCAAAACAATGAATGGAAGAGCGAACACGGCTGGCAAAATAAAGCACAGATTCTTGGATGAGATAAGATTATTTATGTCGTACAGCCACGCCGCATAAACAGAGGTTGGAATCCATACACTTACTAGAGTGGTGGGTCTAAGAATGTGATGGAAGCGACTTGTTCCTAGTATTTCATCCACAGCTGGCTGTGCCGAATCTTCAGGAGATTTTTTCACAAGATTCTTTATTAGAATCCAAGACTGAATGGAGGCAAGAATCCATAAGGCGTTGACGAATGCCAACGCGACGGCTACCGCCAGTACTTCAAATTTCTGAATAGCAAAACCATTTATGATTAAAAAAATGCCAGCCCTTTTGTGCAAGAGGTCGTCTTCAGTTTCTCTTCGCGATCTCTCTGGGTTCTTCTGATTCACAGTTGAGTTTGACATTTAGACCCGTCCTTTCTGAACCTGTTAGTCCTGATCCAATGCCCTAACCTGCTGTTAGGCTGCGTGGCGTATAACGTTTGTGCTTTACGCCGTGCCGTTTGCGACCTATAATAACTCATTACCAAAACGGAGCAAACGGCATTGAACGAACTCAATAATTACATTTCGATAAAGCAAGTGTCGTAAGGCTGTTTGTTAAGCGCCGTTTGAAGAAAGTTCTTACGTTTCGTTCGGATTCGGAGTACACTCTTTATCCGTTTTCTTGGCGAGGCTGCTGGAACGCGCTTTGTCACATTGTTTTTTGTTAAGTTTAATACGAGCCGCACCAGTAAGCGTCCCCATCACATTGTCGCCTTTGGTACTATGGCCAGTTACGCCATCTGGTTCATCTGTTGACCCTTGCGCTAACCCCATTGCGTGACCCATCTCATGACTAAATGTGGAGGCACTATCTGCTTGTGTTCTGCCTTGGGTACGTATGATTGAGCCTGAGTCTGAACCAAATCCTGTTGCACCCAGAGCACCAGTCATTCGACTCACAAAATAAACATTATAACATTTTGAACTTCGGTTCATTTTCAGTACACGATAAAAATCTTTGAATCCCGGAGCTTTATATATAACTGAACGTGGAATAGCAGGTTTCATTGGCGCTAAGATTTCGTCTATTGTAAAGCGGATGCAACACTGAGCTGGTGGATCACAGTCCCAGATGTCATTAATTCGCTTTACAAGATCCTCGACTTCTTGTGTCGTCAATATCGGCGTGCCGTTGATCTGTGTAGCAACCTTAATGCTGAGGCAGACTTCTAGACAGTACGATTTGCTGTCACAGGGGCACGCTAATAAAAAAGCAACGGGCACCGAAGTATTTGTGAACGGTGGCAGCTCTCTAAGATTGCCAGTAGCTGCAGTAGTGAATCCACCAGCTTTAATGTCATAGCTAATAGCCACTGATAGCGTTGATTGGAGAGGTATGATGCTTGGTAGGTGCCCCTTTGCTGGTTTGCGAACATGGTGCCTATCCCTTTCCAGCTCTGTGTACTCGAGTTCTATCGGAACTGTTAAGCAAGCTCTCCCTGTAATGAGGTCTAGGGTGCCACATGGTGTGGTGCCAGTAGCCAAACTGATATGTACGCTATTAGGTGCATTGGTGCACAGTTCATTTCGTTGGGTTCCAGTGAGGTTAACGTTAAGCAGTGAAAGCCTCACTGTGTGGGGTGGGTCGCCTTCTCGAGGGGGTTCAAAAGAGTGCTCTACCCAACCTTTGAGAGCATATGAAACGGATGGAAACCCCGATGGTGCAAGGGTGAGCGAGTTGTTTCCATCGGGTTTTACTGTCGATGTGTACTTTGCCGGATATCTTGGCAAGCAAATTCGTGGACGTCTGCTCTTTTCATTTGACTTGCGTGGCATGGGATGATTCTCCTTTCTGGAATTGTTATACGGCTTTAATGTGGTTTGTTATCTGATTGTTCAAGGTTAAATGGCGCTTAGCTACTGGCTTAACTAACTATTGTCTACGACTCTTCGATCTACGATCCCGTAGGGAGTCGATAGACTCGTAGAGTGTTGTTCTTTCTTTTGGACTAAGTCCATTCTTTTCTCGATATACAGATATAGTTTCCTACAACCCCAGTTACTAAGAAACGTTGTTTGATTTGGAATAATAAAGTAAGCTGAGCATTCCCAAGTCAGTGCTGGTATTGTAAGTAAATTTATATCAAATGTCAATTAATTTTTTTGCCTTCCACTTGACTTTTTAAAGATTGTGTATTACATTCTCTGCAGAGATTCAACAAGGGAAGGGGATGCACCGAGAGGAAGAGGATTTTACGTTCGCAGATACGTCAATCTGCTTCATAGTCGCCTCCAATGAGTACAATGTTACACCACTGTACCACCCAGTCGTACGCCCTCGCCGTAAAGTTAACGCCTCGTTTTTCGCTGTTATTGAGCCATGTAGTGTTTTTGCGCTGTTTTCGGGCATAGTTACAGTCGAACTGCCCAAAGCAGGCGGCATTCGCCGACGGAAAGCACCAACTGGATGGCGGAAAGAGTCAACTGGACGACGGAAAGCATCAACTGGATGGCGGAAAGAGTTAACTGGACGACGGACATCGTTAACTGGATGGCGACCAGACCCAACTGGAAGCCGGAAAGCATCAACTGTACGCCGCTTGCATCCAACTGGAGGACGGAAGCCATTAACTCGACAACGGAGAGGATCAACTGCATGACGGAACCCTTCAACGGACTAATTTTCCTACAAGAACATACGTGTAACCCCAATAACTCACATATTTCAATAACAATTCAACAGGAGGATGTATGAGTAAACCAACTGAGCTGGCTCGCAACTATCAACTCGCCGATGCGGTGATGTTAGAGGCGGCTAAAACAACACACGGATTTCTGCTCGAGGATTTGCAGGACTTCAATAGCTTCAATCCATTGTTCGAGCAGGGCTACGCCGATGACTGGTTAGACTACATTAATGTGGCTGAAACGGTGACGAAGGACGATGTGATCATCGACCAGATGGCGGGGCTTTCGGCGGCAGTCGAGGCGGCGATGAAGAAGTGCAGGGACAAGTTCCAGACGCTGAAGTTTTTTATCGAGAAGGCATTCCCGAATAACACGGCGGTATGGAACGAGTTCGGGTACAACAACTACGACAATGCACGGAAGACACAACCGGGGATGATACAGTTTATGGTGGGGCTTCATGCCGTAGCGACGAAGTACAAGACACAGCTTTTTGGGGTGAACTTTACGCAGGCGAAGTTAGATGAAATCCTGACATTCAAAACCGAACTCGACACAGCGAACCTGAATCAGGAGTTATTTAAGGCGGGCAGACCTGCGCTTACGCAAGACCGCATCATCAAGCTCAACAAGGTGTGGGATATTCTTGTGGAGGTGGGGAAGGCAGGGAAGATCGTGTACTCGAACAACCATGCGAAGTACAACCGGTATCTGCTGCCGGGTGAAACGCCCGCACCTGAGGAGGAAGTGCCACCACCGCCACCGAACCCGAACCCGTAAACTGATGTTGCCTTGTTATGTTTGAACACTCATCCCGCCCCGCGCATGTTTGTGGGGCGGGGTGATATTAAAAAAAAGAGTGCCATTCAAATTAAGTCAGTCAAAACAAGTTCTGTCTGTTGAACTTTAGCCTTCTCTTTCAGTCCGTGATTATGTCCGTTGATGCCGTCTAATTCAAAATTGCAAACCAATGCCTCAACAATTGTCCTGCGGTTTTCAATGTTGCCGCCTGAATGATAAAAATGATCTTTAGTTACAATGTTGAATTTATTCCAAAACTTTTCAATCATTTCATTTGCTCTCCAGTCGTTGTGATGCCAAGTCGAAAGAATAAATTTTGCTTTTGTTTCAGAAAGTAAGTTGAATAAAAGCTCTTCGTCATGTTCTGTCCAGCCATTGTAATAGTCCACATATCTTCCATAGTAAGGAGGATCGCAATAAATGACGTCGTCCGTTGTTGCTAATGGAATGATGTCAACAAAACTTTTGTTTGTAAAAATCCAGTTGTCATTGATAACCGCTTTTACTCTAGAAACTTGATTTACAATCTTGGTTGTGTATGATTGAGCAAAGCGATTTGGTTTCTTACAAAATGGAATATTCCAATTTCCCTTTCCTCCGAACCGCATCATACCATTGAATCCTGCTCTTGAAAGAAAAAGTAAGTCAAGCGGTGCAAACTCTTTATTAAACCTGTCACGAACTTCTCTGAAATAAACGTAACCGCCTTCATCCGCTGATGAAAGTTTTTCACCTGCTTGTTCAAGATAATGTCTTACAATTGCAGGAGTAATTGTTCCGTTTTGAATGCTCTTATAAAAGTTGATGATATGAGGGTTGGTATCGTTTAGAATTGCTTGCTTATATCCTGAATTGAAAGCAACAACACCAGTTCCTAAAAACGGCTCAATCCATTTCCCTGTGGGACGTGCAATCTTTACAACATCCATTATCCAAGAAACAAGTTTTGTTTTTATTCCTTGACTTTTTATTGGCGGAACAATTATTTTTCTATTGCCCATTGTTTTCACCATTTTCAGTTGAACTATCTTCTTCCTCACTTAATTTTATAATTTCAGTTTTATGTTTTTCAAGAACATTAATTCCTCTTTCTTTATATATCAGATAAGTTTTCAAGTTTGTGTATGGTCTTGGAATTTCCAATGCCTTTGCCATGTCATTTGTGAGGTAATACATCCAATAATCATCATAAACTTCCTCACCTAATTCGGCAAACACACCTTTGCCGTTAATCAATTTATCAATGCTATTTGTTGAGCCAATATTTTTTGTGTTCCCACTGCCAGGACTTGCAGATGCGATTTTGTATTTTGGCTGAACAAAAAATTTAAAATCTTTTATCACTGATTCAATTTTTTCTAATTCATCTAAAGTGTAAATTGTTTTCTCATTCGGATTCTTAGAAACTTGAGAATAAATAACACCCAAAACAAAATGGCCCGAATACTCTCCATAAGGATATTTTGTATTTTTTGTACTTGTTCTGTTTCGGAAATATCCCGTGAAAGCACCTAGCGTCATGCTTTTAATTTTGCTGTCATCATCTTTGAAAGTGCTCTTAATATCAACAGCAAATTTTTCACCTGATTTATTTGAAATGAAAGTCAGGTCAGGATAAAAATTCTGCTGTGGTGGGAGTTCCAGAGTCAGGTCGTATTTCTTGGCGAATGTTTCAAAAGCTGGAATAAGAAGTAACTCAATAACTTTTGAAACAACTTTTGTGTCAATGGAAATCGTGTAAATGTTTTTGTAAATATCAATGAATCCCTTAACAATCCAATCCCCCTTGTCGGTTGCAATAATCCTGTTGTATCCTTCAACTTCCTCTTGGAGTGCCTTTAAAAGTTCGTCTTTATTCATTGGTCAAAGTTAGTAAAAGTTCCATGTTTTGAGTTAGCCCTGTTGGTCAATCGAAGCGGTTACCATTGCCATAAGCTAGTGTATTAACGAACTATTGCGTTTATTTTCCTTAACGATGTTTCCTTACTTAATTGATGGGTACAAAGGTAAACTCTCTCCCACCAAACCCTCATGCAGAGAATATACTCAACCACCGGAAGAATGTCAACAGCAAGGAACTTGTTGCTGTTTCATACATGAATTGATTATCTTACAGGAGATGTCGCAAGAGCGTCAAACAATCTACTCAACCTGACAGCAACGTTACCATGGACTATCTCATCCGCAAAGCCAAACTTGATGACCGTGCAGGCATCAAAGAGCTTATCGCCCTGTCGGCACGCGGCCTTTCACCCGACTACTCTGCCGAGCAGGTCGAGGGGGCGCTCCTCGGGGCGTTCGGCGTCGATACGCAGCTCATCGAGGATGGGACGTACTTCGTTGCCGAAGCAAACGGACAGTTGGTAGGCTGCGGCGGCTGGAGTAAACGCAAAACGCTCTTTGGCGGAGACCCCCATACAGCCCGCGATGCCGGGCTTCTCGATCCCGCAACCGAGCCGGCAAAAATCCGTGCGTTTTTTATCCATCCCGCATGGGCAAGACAAGGCATCGCCCGCGCCATCCTCGAACGATGCGAAGCCGAAGCTCGTGCGTCCGGTTTCCACTCTCTCGAATTGATGGCAACGTTGCCGGGTGTGCGGCTCTATGCGGCATGCGGATATACAGGCATGGAACGGGTAAACTACAAGCTCCCTTCGGGCCTCGTTATTGAATTCGTCCCGATGAACAAAGTATTGAAGCCGTAAAAACTGCCCTGAAGTGTCTTAATTAAAAAACATTTTGGTGGGACAGGCATTCTTGCCTGTCAGACAAGAATGTCTGACCTACCAGTGCATTACTGAATGCGTGGCAACTCTCAAAAACTTTCCGTATCTTATTCTCCGTCTATTCTTGTCCTGCTTCCGGCGGGATAGTAAGGTTTTACAAACTCTGAAAGGTCTTTAGTGGCACGCGAAATAACGCTCCTGTTTCATTTTCTCGGTTGCGGTCTGCTCATCACCGGCAACTTGCGCTTCTCCGACTGCGATAGGAGCGGAGGTCAATAATCTTTGCGCGAGTATCTCCTCTATATTAACGGCGAGTTTGTCCCTTCTGCCTCGAAGCAAACGTTCGAGTCCATCAACCCTTTTCATCAAGAAGTCATAGCCCGCACGGCGCGGGCAAATGTTGAGGATGCACGGTGCGCAATTACTGCGGCACGGAAAGCATTCGATAGCGGTCCCTGGACGAAGATGTCGAAAGAAGACCGCAGCGCGCTCATCAAAGCCGTCTCCGACAAAATCAACGAGCGCAAGAGCGAGCTTGAGCAATTAGAAGTCGAGGACTCCGGCTCCACCATTCGCAAGGCAAAAGAAGACATCTTCCTCAGCGCGCGTGCGATGAATTACTTTTCGAAACTCGCCGCAATGGACATGACCCAACCCGTCAACGGACTCTCCAAACCGGGTTTCAGTCAGAACCTGCTCATCCGCGAGTCCATCGGGGTCGTCGCCGCAATCACCCCCTGGAATTTTCCGTTAAAGATGGCAGTATGGAAATTAGGACCTGCGCTTGCCGCAGGCAATACTGTCGTTCTCAAGCCATCGGAAGTAACGCCCGTGACGGCGATGGAGCTTGCGAAAATCATTCACGAGGTCGGCTTCCCGCCCGGTGTCGTCAATATCATTCCCGGTTTCGGCGAAGATGTCGGCGAAGAACTTGCGTCCAATCCTATGGTCGATAAAGTTTCCTTTACCGGCTCGACTGCCGTCGGCAGGCGCGTGATGCAGCTTGCCTCGAGCTCGATGAAAAAATGCACGCTCGAGTGCGGTGGAAAATCTGCTAATATTGTTCTCGACGATGCCGATATCGACATGGCGGTCGATGGCGCGCTCTATGCAATCTTCTATCATCAAGGGCAATGCTGCGAGGCAGGCACGCGACTCTTCCTCCCAACGAAACTCCACGATGAGTTCGTCAACCGCATGGTTGAAAAAACCAAGAAGATGAAGCTCGGCAATCCCAAAGATATAACGACCGACATCGGACCTGTCGTCTCAGCGAAACAGCGTGATCGCATCATGGGCTACATCAAGAGTGGTATTCAACAAGGAGCTAAGATTGCTGTTGGCGGTTCTGCACCGCAATCCTCCGAGCTGAACAAAGGGTTTTTCATCGAACCGACAATTTTTACGGCTGTTGATAACACAATGACCATTGCGCAGGAAGAAATTTTTGGTCCGGTTCTTTCCGTTATCAAGTACAACACAGAAGCTGATACCATCGCTATGGCAAACGATTCGATATACGGTTTGGGCGGCGGCGTGTGGTCGCGCGACAAAGAGAAAGCAATCGCGATTGCGAAACAGCTCCGCGCCGGCACGGTATGGGTCAACGAATGGCATTTGATCTCGGAGAAAGCACCGTTCGGCGGATACAAGCAGAGCGGCATCGGTCGTGAGTTTGGCATCGAGGGACTGCACGAATATACAGAGTTGAAGCATCTCCATATCGACGAAATCGGCAGCAGAGAGAAAAAGTTTTGGTATGACGTTGTTGTTCCAAAAGTCTAACATTCATCATTCATTAAAAGGAAGATCATCTATGAAATCCATCCTCATGTTGCTTATGCTTGCAACAATGCTCTTCATTGGTTGTGAGGAAAAGAAAGCAGAGCCCGTCCCCGTGGGTGAAATGTCGGAATATAAAGACCCCGGCTACGGCTTCAAAATCAAGTATCCTAAAGATTGGAAACAGTTTGGCACAACAGGCAAGGCTGTCTTTGCACAATCGCAGGAGGTCATCGATAAATTTCAAGATCCCGCAACCGGCATAGAGGGCGCCATGGCTACTGCACAGGTTATCAAATACGATGGGAAATCTGCGGAAGCCGTTATACAAGCGGCAAAGGATGAATTAAAACAGACATGGCAGAACCTTGAAATGACACAGGATATGCCTATACCAGCCTACGCTAAGGCAACAAATTTTACATACAGGATACCGGTAACATCAAAGAAAAATATTATTGGTGCCGATCTTTACGTTTCGGGCGACACTGCTGTGTATAAAATATCGTTCATGGCATTTGGAGAAGACCAGGCAAAGATTCATACGAACATTATTAACGAGATGTGGAAATCGTTTGAAGCGCCTGTTGTCGTTGCGAAAGTTTCCGATAAATGGACAGCATCGCCAAACCTCGATGTACTGAAATCCGAACATTTTACTATGGAATATCCGGATAATATGGAATTCGTCGATGCGAAAAAAGGAAGTTTTGATTATGCGTGGGAGCGGCGCGCCGATCGTTTCGATTGTACCATTCACATCGATGTTTTCGGCGCTAAGGGATTGACCGTCGAGAAAGTTTGGGAACAGAATAAAGGAAAGTATAAGGCGGCTTCGACCGGAAACACAACAATCGACGGCAATAAAGCAATATGGGTAAGCGACTCACCGAGGAAAGATGCGGCACGGCGAACGTATTTCGTAGTGAAAAACGATAAAGTTATCCGCACAACACTCAATTGGTTTGCTCCGCAAAAAGACATTTACTTTTCGGTCTTCGAAAAGTGTGTCAACTCCCTCAAGCTGAAATAGCGGAGGATCTATGGATCATGCATTAGTGACAACAACGTTTACAATCGACGGGTACAAGGTCGTAAAAACTCTTGGGTTGGTACGCGGGATCACCGTTCGGTCACGATCGATCATCGGCAACATCGGCGCAGGCATTCAAACATTGTTCGGCGGCAATATCACGATCTATCAGGAACTCTGTGAACGTGCACGGCAAGAAGCATACGAAATTATGGTCTATCATGCACAACAGATTGGTGCAAATGCCATCATCGGTATGCGGTACGATGCAAACGAGGTCGCCGCGGGCGTTACCGAAGTGCTTGCCTACGGCACAGCTGTCGTTGTAGAAAAACAATAACCCATGGATATTCAAGGACGTACGGTAGTTGTACTTGGCGGAGGCGGACTTGTCGGTATGGCTGTTTGCCGCAAACTTGTCGACGAACGACCGAAACGTATTATTGTCACCTCTCTCATCCGCAGCGAAGCCGAAGAGGCAATTCGCATCCTGCATCAGGAATTTCCCCGTGCCAGCAAATCATTCTTTGTCCCCTGGTGGGGGAATATTTTTGTTCGCCATACATTAAAAGACATACGGCGTGAAGATATTCTTAACAACGAGAAAACTCGCGCCATGCTTATCGAAGATATGCTCGACGAGCTCAACGAGGATGTTCTTCAGCGTTCTACCATTTTCCAATTGATGAAGAAATTCAAACCTGCTATCGTCATCGATTGTATTAACTCAGCAACCGCTATAGCTTACCAGGATATTTTCCAGAGCGCACGCAATGTTCTTCAACAAATAAAGAAGCCTAACAAGGACAATGGGGCAGAATCTCTTCGCGTCGCGGCAGAACATTTACTTTGCACGTTATACATGCCTCAGCTTATTCGCCATGTACAAATACTCTACCGTTCCATGCACAAAACCGGCTCAACGATTTATGTAAAAATCGGTACAAGCGGCACCGGCGGCATGGGACTTAACATCCCATATACGCACAGCGAAGAACGACCTTCAAGCGTCCTCCTGGGCAAATCCGCTGTTGCAGGAGCGCACACATTATTGCTATTTCTCATGGGACGTACGCCTGACGCGCCCATCACCAAAGAAATCAAGCCAACTGCGGCAATAGCCTGGAAGCGTATTGCCTATGGCGAGATTAAAAGACGCGGCAAACCGATTGAACTGTTTGATTGTCATCCTAAACACGGCATGAAGCTGCACGGCAAGCTGAAACTTCGTATGAACAACTTCGCCATGCCGCTCAACGAAACGCTAAAATCTGTTTTCATCGACACCGGAGAAAACGGGCTTTTCTCTCGCGGAGAATTTGAAGCCATTTCCACACCGGGGCAGATGGAATTCGTCACCCCTGAAGAAATTGCCGAAGCAGTTATCTATGAAATCAAAGGGGGCAACACCGGGCATGATATTATTAATGCGCTGGATAATGCCACACTCTCTCCGACATATCGGGCCGGCTTTCTTTTCCACGACGCACAGAAGCAGATTGAGGCACTGGAAAGGAAGCATGGTGTCGATAGCGTTGCGTTCGAGATTCTCGGACCCCCCCGCCTCTCGAAGCTTCTTTACGAAGCATATCTCCTCAAACAATTATGTAACGATATGCGAACAGTAACCAAGACGAGTGCAACAATTCTATCCCAAAAACTGAGTCGAATGATAGAAACACACAATAATCTCCGTTCAAGAATCATCTCGATAGGGATACCCATTCTCATGCCTGATGGCAAGACACTCGTTCGAGGAAACGAAATGAAGATTCCACCCTATCAGGGAGAAAATGAACTTCCAGTCTCCGCAAAAAATATCAATCTTTGGGCTCACGATGGATGGGTCGATTTGCGTGTTTCAAACATGGAGAAATGGAAGGAACGATTTCATCAGATCATCAAGATGGCAGAACAAATTCCTTTATCAGATACAAGCTCGAGGTACATGAATACGAGAGAGTATTGGAATAATTTTACAACAATTGACCCGGGGAAGATTGCCGGATGGATTTTCAGTTATGAAGAACGCGGAATGAGAATGAAAGCCTAATATTTCGTCTACGCCCGATTGCCCCGCACATCACTCACCCAACCGATGATAGCGCCTGCAAGTGACCAACACACCAGCGAGACATAAAACTCCATCAGGTCTTTTTGTTCCATTGTCGGCGTTTCCCACATTGTCTCAGCAAGTGATGAGATGACACCACCGAGAGGAAACGTAACAGGTAAATTGAAAAAAGTATAGAAGAGTGCGTAGGGATTGCGTTCACTGAACGAGGGCCTCATCAATCCTATGATAAACGGAATGGAGAACATTGTAAAGACGATGCCAAAAATGAGAAGATATGCTATAGTACGACTTCGTAACATGTTTCTTTCACACAATAAGAACAATACCTTTATCTGGCATTAATTAACTTGATTCCAAGGAAAAAGTCAATGGTGGCATTGATGGCCATCGAATCGGGGAAAACAAAAAACCCCAAGCTTAGCCTAGGGTTTTTATCTTCAATTAATTTCTAAACTACTTACCGCATGAGTAACATTTTCTTCGATTCCTGATAATATCTCGAATCTTCTTCTACACCCTTTGCGTAAATCTTGTAGAGATAAACGCCTGACGTCAAGCCGCTTGCATCAAAGGACACAGATTCTTCGCCGCCATCGATCTCTTCTTCGTTAAGAAGCGTTGCCACTTCCTGTCCCAGCATATTGTACACTTTCAGTGTCACGATCACCGGATCGTCGCCAAGGTTGAACTCAATGGTAGTGGTAGGATTGAACGGATTGGGGAAATTCTGTCTGAGCTGGAACCCATCGGGGAATTGTTCAAGTATCGAGCCATTCACCTGGTTGATATCAATGGGAGAAGCAGTCGGGTTAGGCAGCAGCCAGGGTACTTCGCCTAACGAATGTGTGCCTGCCAGCAAAAAGGGATTAAACGATATGGCATAATACTCGCCGTCGAATGCGCGGTTGATCTTGCTGATGGCAGAATCAAGCTTACTGTAGACTTCGGTTCCAAAGAGTGCGCAAAACGTCAGCACAGAATCTGCTTTGAGAAGAAGCTGGCGAACCGTCATGCCGTTGTATTCATCCAGAGGATTCCCTGCATCACTGTAGATGAGATCGCCTAAGCGGGTTTCCGAGAGATCGAACGGTTCTGTGACCCGCGCATCATTACCGACAACTGCGAGTTTTAGAGCATGGACCTCACCCTTTAAATGATTGTTGTGTTTCTTCGTATGCGGGTTCTTCAATTCTTTAACGAAAGGTTTCTGCGTACCGTTGCTTGTCAGAATATAATCGAAGCAGCGTGCATGTCCCGTATCGGGGAAGAATTTCCGATCACCAGTTTTGAAGCGAATCCAGCCGTAGAACTTCGCACTATCCGGTCGCGGTATGCCAATGACAACACCGGCAGGACGAGTTACAACCTTCTTGTAAATGTACTCACGTACATTGCCGCCGTTTGGCTGTGTATACATTTGAAGATCGCTCGTTGCATCAAGTTTTAAGAATGCTAGATCGTTCGTATTCCTACCTTGTTGGTTCAACCACCACCAATAATTTGCTTTTGTCCCCGCATCTTTCTTTTGAACCAATAAACAAATTGTAACTGATTCATTTTTATGAACTGTATCGTTATCACCGCGAGCTATTAAAATACGCGATTTGCCGGTAATAGTAACATCAGTGAATCCTCCTGAATCCAACACGGCTAAAATTGGAGCGCTAATGATCGCCTTAACCCCATAACGATCAAAACCTTCACCATTAGTAAAAGTAAAACACACCTTACTGCCTAAACTTTTGCCGGGACGCCCCTTCTTCTCGGAAAGCGCCTGCTGACTAAATGTGCGATACTTTGACTGTGCCAGCGCTGATACTGATCCGAAGATCAAAAGCATAGCAATCGTCAAAATGTATTTTGCTTCCCGTTGAGTAAATAGAGAGCGTCTCATAGAGAATTACCTAAATATTTAGTTATGTGATTAAAACTGGACTTGAAAAATGCAGTGGTTAAATGTACAAATATTTCAATAAAAGGTCAAGTATGATTTTATAATAAAAAAGCCCCTATTTTAGCTGTTTGGAGCTTTTCCATTCATCTATCTTCTTACTTCAGCAATACCATCCGTTTGATAGAAGTAAACTGCTCTTGAACATCACCCGTCCCCCGTACTATTAGTTTATAGAAGTATGTACCCGAGGATAGACTCGATGCATCAAATTCTATGGATTGATCCCCTTCATCCACCAGTTCATTGTCTAATAATAAAGCTACCTCTTGCCCAAGCATATTAAATATTTTCAGGCTAACGACTGACTCTTCCATAAGGCTGAAGGCAATCGTCGTTGTTGGGTTGAATGGATTGGGGTAATTCTGTTGTAATGATGATTGTTTCGGAAGATCATAACCGGAAGAATACTCTCTGTGCCTCATGACCGGTGAAGCATCAGGCGGGGCACTGAGCCAAAGATATTCGCTGACTGCATGTGTTCCTTTAATATGTAACGGATGAATTGCATCGGCAACATACGGACCATCAAACGCTGCTATGATTCTTCCGATACAATTATCTAAAGTTGCATAAAATGAGGATGAAAAATTATTGCAGTATGTCAGAGCAGAATCGGCGAGATGAGCAATTTGTCGAATATTTTTTCCGTTGCATGGATCGCCTGGATTTGCAAGATCGTTATAGATCAAATCACCAAAGCGTGCCGAAGTATCCGGTTCGGTGACACCTGAATCATTCGCTACGATGGAAAGTTTTAAGGCATGGAGATCTCCGAGCAAGTTGTTATTATGCTTCTTCACGTGCGGGTTTTTCAACTCACCCCGGAATAATTTAGTGCCGCCGTTGCCGTTGACGATCACATCAAAACAACGAGGTGTGCCCGAGTGTTGATAATATTTTCGATCTGCCGTCTTGTAACGAACCCACCCATACGCGTAGGCGCTGTCAGGTTTAAGAATACCGATCACTATACCCTTAGGGCGAGTAATAACTCTCTTATAGAGAAACTCACGTACATTGCCGCCATTGGGTTGAAGCACAAGGAGTGCGGTATTGTATCCGGGCACTGATGCACGTTTATTACCGGCGATAACGTCATCAACATTCCACCACCAATAATTGGCTTGCGATCCGGGAGCTTTCTTTTCCAACTGCAGGCAAATGATGACTGAATCGCCTGCCGCAATAGTTCTACCGGTAAAATCGAGCACTTTTTCTTTTGCGCCGACATCGATAGTTGTAAACCCGCCCGAGTCGAGAACAACAACCACTCTCGAGTTGAAACGTGCATGAAGGCTGTTCACGGTAACACCAGTGCTGTCATTACGAAATGTAAAGCACACAGTACTTCCCAACGCTTTACCTGCTTTTGCCTTCTTCGACCCAAGATCATTTTGATTGAAGGTGCGATATTTAGGCTGCGCCAGGAGCAGTGTGGATCCGGCGATGAGTACTACCACAATGTGCACAAGACGTCGTGCTATCATTGCATTGTTATTTATAGCCTGGTGCATACATTTACTCCTTGAATGAGATCAACTAACTACGCGGGCTCTGAGGTATACTCTATTAAGATACTTTCAAATGGGAAGAAAGTCAAGTGAATATTTCTTCATTTTACTCGTTTGCTTGTATAAAGTGTACAAAAATGAAGTGAAAACTTAGATTCGTCGAGTATTCTACTCGTATCTAAGCGATTCGATAGGATCGAGATTAGAAGCCTTCCAGGCAGGGTAGACACCGAACACAATACCGATAATCGAGCATACGATAAAACCGATTGCCGCCCAATCATAGGGAATGACCGGTGGTACTTCTAAGAACAATGCAGTGAGATTGCCGGCAATAATTCCTAACACAATACCTATAACACCACCGAATTCACTGAGGACGATTGCTTCGAGAATAAATTGCGTGCGAATATTGTTTTTTCGTGCACCTATTGCTTTGCGGATTCCAATTTCGCGCGTTCTCTCCGTCACAGAGACTAGCATGATGTTCATGATGCCAACCCCAGCCGCAAGAAGCGCTATTGCACTTATGAGCATAATACCCAAGCGAACATACTTGGTGAATTCATTAAACTGTTGTATTAAAGAATCATTGGAGAAGATATAAAAATCATCCTCTTCCCCAGGATCAACCTGACGGGCAGTACGAAGAATTCCCCTCACTTGTTCGATACAGTCTTCATACGTTTCGCGTCCCGATGATTGGATCATGATATGAATCTCTCGATCTCTTCCATACTCTTCGAAAAACGTCGGCAAAGGCACAATGACAAAGTTATCCTGATTACCCCCGAGCATACCGCCCTGGCGTTCAAACACGCCGATGACTTGGTATTCCCGTCCGTCGACTCGAATAGCTTGTCCAATGGGATCTATGTTTTTAAAAATTTTCTCTACAACTCCCATTCCCAGCACTGCAACATTCTTTGCCGAATTCATCTCCGAGGTAGTGAACATGCGTCCATCACCGACGGTCCAGTTATTTGTGGTAATTCCTTCAATATCTTCACCGGCAATCGAAACGTTAGGATTGGTCTTCTTGCCGTCAGGTGTAGTCACAATTTTACCGAAATCCCATGCTTCGAGGCCGACTGCTTTCGACAACGTTGTTCGTTCCTTTACTAACGCACCTTGAATATACCTGATGGGTTTACGATTGCGTATTTTTCTTCGCTCGCGAGGATTTTGAGAACGAAACATCGGCCTTCGCTGAACCTGAAATGTATTGACACCGAGCTGGCTCATACCCTTTTCAATACTGTTCACCAACACTCCCATTGCTGTCATGACGGCAATAATGGAAAACACTCCTACTGCGATACCAAGCAACGTTAATGTCGAGCGAAGTCTGTTGGTTCGCACTGCCGTGAGAGCCATTGCCAAAGTTTCGCGGATTTCATGAATGACAGTTTCTAAGGCGCGCGTCATTTCTATCACTCGTAACGTAGTGATTCGATAGGATCAAGATTTGCAGCTTTCCAGGCAGGGTATACACCGAAGATGACGCCAACGATACTGCAGCTGAGAAAACCAATAGCAACCCAGTCATAAGGGATGACCGGCGGAATTTCGAGAATCATCGCAACCAAATTGCCTCCAAGTAAACCAATGAATATTCCTATAAGACCGCCCAACTCGCTGATGATAACAGCCTCAAGGACGAATTGCGTGAGAATGTTACTCTTCCGTGCACCTATAGCTTTTCTAATGCCAATCTCACGAGTGCGCTCGGTGACGGAGACAAGCATGATATTCATGATCCCAACGCCGGCAGCAAGAAGAGCAATACCGCTGATAATCATGATACCTAAACGTACATACTTTGTGAAATCATTAAACTGAGTGATGAGAGAATCATTCGACCACATATAAAAATCATCCTCCTCGCCAGGAGGAACGTGGCGAATAGTCCTCAGAATAGAACGTACCTGCTCCATGCAGTCCTCATAAGCTGACTGACTCGACGACTGTACTTTTATTGCGATTTCATGATCTTTACCGTATACGCCAAAAAAGGTAGTAATCGGAATAACGGCAAAATTATCTCCGCTGCCACCCATCATACCTCCACGTGATGCAACAACACCTATGACACGATATTCACGTCCATCGACACGTACGGTCTGTTGTATTGGATCGGTCTTTGGAAAAATTTTCTTAGTAACATCTGCTCCAAGAATGATGACTCGACTTGCATTCGCAACTTCATACGGCGTAAAGACCCTGCCGTCTTCAATCGTCCAGCTATTTGCCGTAAAGCCCTCGATGTCCCTGCCAGAAAGATAAATATTTGGATTTGTTTTTTCGCCGTTAGGTGAGATGATTGATTTACCCCAAGTTCCGCAAAACATGCCGATCGCATTAGCAATCTCTGCATTTTCTTTAACTCTCATTGCTTGTTCGTACGTGATATCTCTTCGGTTCCGATATTTCGCTATGCTCTCGGGATCGTCATTCTCAAACATGGGATATTTTTGCACTTGAAACGTATTCACACCAAGCCAGCTCATGCCGCTTTCAATGCTGTTTAATAACACACCCATTGCAGTCATGACACCGATAATCGAAAAAACACCGACGGCGATACCGAGGAGCGTTAGAATAGAACGAAGCTTGTTTACGCGCAATGACGTGAGCGCCATCGCAAAGCTTTCTTTTACTTCGAGAAGTACCGTTTCGACCGTTTGATTCATGAGTGAGAAAAAATAAGAGTGTGCAATTATTCGTATCGGAGAGCGTCTACAGGATCCATCTTTGAAGCACGATACGCAGGTAAAAATCCCGAAATAACTCCAACAAACAGAGAAACAATGAGTGCAATGAAGACAACAGACACCGGCATCGCAGTAGGAATAATTTGATTCACGATCAAACTCAGGACATAGGAAAACGCTAACCCTATCAATCCGCCAATAAGACATATCAAAGCTGCTTCTATAAGAAACTGAAACAGGATCGTTCTACGGGGTGCACCAATGGCTTTACGAATACCGATTTCCTTCGTTCGTTCAGTCACAGACACAAACATAATATTCATAATTCCAATTCCGCCAACAAACAACGAAAGCCCTGTGATAAAGAACCCAACGCCCGCAATTACTCCGGTGATCGCACCAAAAGCACTTGTAAGCAAATCAGACTGATTAATACTGAAATCGTCTTCTTGGCCAACTTGAAGGTGACGAATCTTACGCATAATACCGCGGAGCTCTTCACGTGCGTCTTCTATGTCCGCATCTTTTGCTACACGCACGTTTAAGGTTACATCGTGGCGGGTGCCGAGCTGACTTTCAAATGAATGGATAGGAATATAAATCCTGTTATCAGAGGTGAACTGGCCAAAGAGTCCACCTTGTTTTTCGAATACTGCCAGAACTTTATAGGGATAACCGCCGACTTTAATAGTTTGACCTATTGGATCAACGGATGGAAACAATGTCTCGGCGATGTTTGCACCGATACAGCATACCGGTCTGCCGCCGTCTGATTCTTCCTGTGAAAAAAATCTTCCATCTTCAATCGTTGTTCCGGAGGCTTCTTGATATTCCCATGTGGTTCCTGTAACCCATGCATTCAGCATAGAGCGCGAGCCAAAGCGAGCATCTTTTGACGAAGTAACATCGGGCGCTATTGCATCAATAAGGGTTGCCTGTCTGGCAATGAAATCTGCATATTCTACTTTGAGATCTTTTCGATTACGGATTTTCCACCAATCGTCGCCTCCTACCCAGGAAAACTTTTGAACGTAAAGCACTTTCGAGCCAAATGCCGAAGCGCTTTTTTCAAACGCACGTGTAACACCTTCAATGGCAGTCGCCATCAAAGCCACAGCAGTAATCCCGATGACGATACCAAGCGTTGTTAATACAGATCGCATGACATTTGCTCGTATAGCGCGAAATGAAATGGTCAAGCCCTCAATAATTTCTCGTAGAAAATGCATATACGTTACGCCACAGCTGCAACAAGTTTATGTTTCTCGACGTTTTGATCGCTCTCAACCACGCCATCACGCACACGAATGATACGATGCGCATGTTCGGCAATATACTCTTCGTGGGTGACAAGGATAATTGTATTACCGTGGCGATGGAGTTCTTCAAATAATATCATGATTTCATCGCCAGTTTTCGAGTCGAGGTTTCCTGTCGGTTCATCGGCAAGAAGAATAGACGGTTTGTTCACTAGCGCTCGGGCGACCGCTACACGCTGTCGCTGACCTCCAGAGAGTTCATTCGGTTTATGGGTTTTTCGGTCACCAAGACCAACGTGCTCCAATGCTTCTGTAGCTAAACGCTTACGCTCTGCCGAAGCAATACCTCCATAAATAAGCGGCAGCTCGACATTATGCAGCGCATTGGAACGGGCAAGCAGATTAAATGTCTGAAACACGAATCCAATTTCCTTGTTTCGCACTTTTGCAAGCTGGTTGTCGTTCATATCGCTTACATTCACACCATTGAATTCATATAAGCCTGAAGTCGGTGTGTCGAGACAACCGATAATGTTCATGAGCGTCGATTTACCGGAACCCGATGGTCCCATAATCGCCACATATTCGTTCTTATGTATCTGCAATGAAACACCTTGTAGCGCATGAACCTCTTCTGCACCACCCATATCATACGCTTTTGTAATCTGCTGCAGATTAATAACTACTGAATTATTCATACAAGCTCCTTATGCATTAGCGATTACTGATTTTTATCGTCACTGCTCGATTTCTTTTTCGCAGTTTCGATTTTAACTTTGGAGCCATCTTCTAATTCTCGGTTAATGGCTTTGTAACTTCCGGATACAATTTCTTTATTCTCGTCAAGTCCGGAGATGATCTCTGTATAATCATTATCAGAGATTCCACGTTTCACTTCCATCGTTTTGGCAACATTATTATCGACTACGAAAACAACCTCTTTCACTTTCTCAGTCTTATGCTTAATGCGCGAGTCATTAGCAGCCATCTCGTCACTGTCTGTCGTTTCGTTCTTCTCTTTATCTTTTTCTTTGTTCGGTGAGCGTGTGGTAACACTCTGTATAGGAACAGTAACAACATTTTTTCTGGTTTCCGTTTCAATTGTCGCGGTCATGGACATCCCCGGTCGAATAATAACGTCTTTATCGAGGATACGAATGCGCACCTCAAAATTCGTTACTTCTTCCTGTGTTCCTAACCCCTTTGATTTTGCAGAATTTCCAATTTGATATACAATGCCGGTCATTTTCCTATCGGGGAACGCATCGACATCTATACGTGTCGTATCGCCAAGAGAAATTAATACGACGTCGTTTTCACCAACATCGACACGGGCTTCCATTTTTGAAAGATCGGCAACGGTCATAACATTCGTCCCTTGAAACTGACTCGTTCCAAGAACACGCTCGCCTTGCTCGACCTTGAGTTCCGAGATCGTGCCATCCATCGGGGAGTAGATTGTCGTCTTGCGTAAATTTTCATCTGCTTGCTTTAGCGCAGCTTCTGCCTGATCATATTGAGCTTTCATGACTTCGTACGACGTGCTCGATTGCTCAAGCTCAGACTTCGAGATCAATCCTTTGGCATACAATTCGTTCGCCCGTTTGAACTCTGACAAACTGCGCTCGAGACTCGCCTTTGATGATGAAAGCTCTGCTGCGGATCGATCGCGTAAGGCAGCGTAGATATCCGGCTTAATTTTCATCAGTAGATCACCATTTTTCACTTTAGAGCCTTCCTTCACAGGCAACGCAGTGATTTCACCGCTGACTTCCGGAGTAATAACCACCTGAACTTCGGGCTGGATTTTTCCGGTTGCCGTAACAGTTTGCGTTACCGTTCTTTTCTGTGCTTTCTCTACCTGCACGTTGACAACAGGTTCTTTTTTACTTCCCATTATCACCAGCGCCACGAGAACGATAAGCAATCCGCCGATGATTGAGAAAATAATAACTTTCTTTTTTGATTTTCCGTTAGCCATGATGCGCTTCTCCTTTATTTGTAACCTAACACTTTGTTATAATGATTGAATGTGAACTAATACGCTCGTTCGCCAATGACGTATTCTAAATTCCGTTTTGAGATAATATAATTGTATGTCGCATTGATGTTATTTGCCTGAGAGTTGACTAAGCCGGCATTCGCGATAAGAAGATCAAGCAATGTTCCGGCACCAAGATTGTAACGTTCTTCTGCTATCTTACGATCCTCAGTAGCCGACCGTAATCCTTTTTGGCTTACTTCAACCTGTTTTCGGGCAGCTTCAAGATCGAGCATAGCTTTCTTCACCTGAACATTGATATCACGTTCCGACTGCACAAGCGATGCCTCAGCTGACTTTTTATTGGCAACAGCAGTTTGTATTGCTTGATTTGTACGAAATGCATCGAACACACTCCATCGAATGCTAATTCCCCAGCTTAGATTTTTGTTATCGGTAATTCTCGAAAGCTCGTTGTTGGACATCCCATACCCTGCCGATGCGGCGACGGTAGGAAAGTAGCCGCTTTTTGCTTCTGTAACCCCCGACTCGGCAGCATTGAGATCATTCTTCGCTGCGACATAATCCGGACGGGCAGCAACGGCTCGCTGACTTAATTCTGTTACGTTGACATATTTTTGTCGTGTTGCCTCAAGCTCCGATTGATCGATTGATGTAGAAATTGAAGCATCCGAAAGTTGATATTCACTACTCATATCCAAACCAATCAGCGCACCTAAATCTGCCTTCGCGTTATCGTAATTGTTCTGGGCAGTGATCAAATTCAGCTCGTCAGTTGCAACTTGTGTCTGCTGACGGTACACATCTGCAAGAGCAACGGCACCAACTTTATTCGATTCAGAGATGCGTTCAAGCTGACGGTTATCGCGCTTCAGATTCTCTTCACTCACCTTTACTAATTGTTCAAGACGAAGAATGTTGTGGTAAAGATTCTCCACCAAGTTTGTCACTGTTTGCCGCGAACGAATAGCTCTATCTTCGCTCGATGATGCGCTGGACTTTGCAGCATTAAATCCTGCTTCGCGTCCGAAGCCATCAAACAACACATAACTCAAATCGAGACGTGTAGAAAAGTTGTTGGTCACGCTGAACGAAGGAGGGATGGAGAATGTGCTGCCAAATTGACTCGATGTATACGAGCCTGCCTGATCGTTTTGACTTCTGTTCCAGCTTCCGGAAGCCGACAGTGTCGGCAGGTAATTTCCGTATGCGGCAAGTGCCCGGCTTTGTGCAGCTTCAACATTGTTCTGTGACTGGATAATATTGACGTTTTTTTCCAACGCAAGATCAATTGCCTGCTTCAAACTCAGCACCTGCTGTTGCTGTGCAAATGCTGAAATAGCGAGAAACATTAATAGAATACTAAAAAGGGTCGTAGCTTTCATTCTCTAAACTCCTATGGATATATGGAACAAGCCGATATGATAAACAAACTATAGTTGTAAACGTACTGTGTAAAAAAAAGTTACAGAGGAAAAGGTGTAAATTTAGGGCTTCTGCTGTAAAATCTCGTCTTTGATGCTTAAGAGAAACTGCACTGCGGCATCGTGTTCGTTTGGTATTTGTCCCTCTATAATTGCCTCCTCGATTTTGGTTTTAAGCACCCCAACGAGTGGAGACGGAGCAATGTTACAGACCTGCATAATTTCATCACCACGTACTGGCGGCTGCCAATTACGAAGCCTGTCTTTCGCTTCTACCTCCTTCATTTTCTCGATAACAATATCGTAATTTTTCAAATAACGAACAACTCGCTGAGGATTTTGGGAAGTAATATCGGCACGGCATAAGATCATCAAATCATCGATTTCGGGACCAGATTCAAATAATAGCCTCCGCACGGCAGAATCGGTGATTTCTTCGCTGACAAGCACCATGGGGCGCAAATGCAGGCGTACAAGTTTTTCGACATAGGGAAGTTTATCCATCGGTAGCCGCATACGCCTGAAGATAGATTTCATCATCCGTGCACCGAGGTCTTCGTGACCATGAAACGTCCAGCCGATTTCCTCCTTGAATGCTTTCGTTCTGGGTTTCGCAATATCATGCACGAGCGCCGTAAACCGCAGCCAAATATCATCCGTTGACTCACAGATGTTGTCGACAACCTTCAGTGTATGGAGAAAAACATCCTTATGATGATAATCTTTCCGCTGTTCGACACCAACCATATCGACAAGTTCCGGAAAAACGTGTTTTGCAAGCCCGAGTTCATATAAAAGCTTCAACCCAATCGAAGGCTTGGGCGAAGCGATGATCTTCATGAACTCATCAGTCACGCGCTCCATAGAAACAATCTTGATGCGCTCGGAATTCTTCTTGATCGATTCGACTGCTGGAGGATTGATGGTGAAGTTCAACTGCGATGCAAACCGTACAGCGCGCATCATCCGTAGCGGGTCATCATCAAACGTGCGATCTGGATCAAGCGGTGTACGAAGGATTTTTTTCTCCAAGTCACTAATGCCATTAAATGGATCGATAACTTCTCCAAAGTGCTCCTTATTTATAGAGGCGGCGAGGGCATTGATGGTAAAGTCGCGCCGGGAGAGATCACTTTCGAGAGACGCTTTGATCACTGTAGGTTTGCGAGAAGATTTTTCATAGCTCTCTGTGCGTGCCGTGACAAATTCAATTTCCCCCTCATCGAGCGGCAGCATTGCTGTCCCAAACTTTTCATAGATAACAACTTGTTGTTGTTTGAGCGATGCAGCGACTTTTTTTGCAAACTCCACTCCATCTCCAACCACAACGATATCAATATCAGTGACTTCCTTTCCAAGCAGCTTGTCTCGCACATAGCCACCGACGACGTACGCCTCGACCGCGTGTTGGTCTGCGAGCAATCCAATGCGAAGAAGGATCTTATGTGTGATATCAATTGTTTTTTGATGTGATAGCATCTACGATTACAACGAAATCTTTTGTTGACCGATCTTTTCCATAATATCATGGGCTACTTGAAGTGCCCGCATGCCATCTTCTCCTGTTACCAATGGCTCTTGGTTATTCTTAACAGCATCGATAAACAATTCAAGCTCATACTTTAGCGCATTCACTTCTTTTATCTCCGGCTGCTCATAGACAATGTTGCGCTTCTTCGTTCCCGAATCGATCGCCCCAAGCATCATCGTTGCTTTTGCGGATTCATCGTTTTCATCCACGAGGCGAAACACTTCGGCAACTCCCTCGAGGAAGTCGACCGATATGTACGCATCACGCTGGAAGAGGCGCATCTTCCGCATCTTCTTTTGCGAGATACGGCTTGCCGTAACGTTGGCAACGCAGCCGTTCTCAAATTGAATACGTGCATTGGCGATATCGACGCTGTCGGAAACAACAGCAACACCATTGGCATCGATGTTCTTGACAGGAGAATGCACCAAGCTCATGATGATGTCGATATCGTGAATCATCAGATCGAGCACAACGGCAACATCGGTGCCGCGCGGATTAAACTGCGCAAGCCTATGTGACTCCACAAACATCGGCTGGAGATCGTACTTCTCCAACGCAAGAATAGCGGGATTGAATCGTTCTATATGCCCGACTTGTATCTTGACATTCTTTTCCCTCGCCAGCCGGACAAGCGACTCTGCTTCATCCGTAGTGCTTGTAATCGGTTTTTCGATAAAGACGTGGATCTCGCGTTTAATCGCTTCCCACGCTATCTCAAAATGTTTACGTGTAGGTGCAACGATACTCACTGCCTGTACGTCACGTAATAATCCCTCGACCGACGTATACGGTTTAGTCGCAACTTCACTCGCTATCAGGTTCGCTCGTTCCAAATCCACATCGAAGATACCGACCAACTCTGCAGAAGTGATTTGCGATAACATCTTCGCATGATGAGTACCGAGATGCCCAACGCCAATGATACCGACTCGAAGTTTATTATTCATCTGAAATTTTCTTCACTTGATAAAGAGTATAATAGGTTATGCGTTGATCTGAAAGACTCAAGCCTAAAAACGGCCGCGAGAGCAACGGTAATAGTTCCGGGTCATTTTTGAGTTGGTCAGGTTCGGGTGCCCGATGAATTACGTAATCGGGTTGACAAAATGTTTTATAAAGTTTCTTTTCGATAATCTCATCTCCGGTATTGCCTTGCCGCAGTACTTGATGTGCATCGGGAGTAAGTAATCCCGCCGCATCACAGATTTCTCGCTCCGAGAAATATCCGATTGCCCCGACATCGCCTGTAACTACTTTCGTCCCAGGTGATGTGTTTTGATTCAACCACTTACCAATGGGGATCAGACAATTATCCATTCCCTGTTCAAATGCCGCTATTCCGGGTGCGACAATTAGACGATAAACGATTTGATTTTGCATCATCACCAGCATAGTCAAGAGTAATATCCCGCCATTGACAAAGCGTTTTACCGCCGAGAGTTTCATACTATAATAGAGGAGCGAAAATGCCAATATTGTCATTATCGGTGTTACAAGGAGTAAGTACCTTGAAACGATATTCACGTCTGTGACAAGGTAGAAGAACGGAAGAAGGAAAATCCAGCCGATACCTATGATACCTTGTCGAAACAAAAAGAACGTCTGATCACGATCAGGATTGCCTTCTCCTTTAAGTTTTTCTCGTTTAGTAAACAATACAATTCCACTCACTATCAGCGTCAATACAGCAATACCTTCTGTAACGCCGATGGTTTTAACAATATCAACACCGGTCGCTAAGAGTTCCTTCACGCCCGGATGAAAACCGGCTTTTGCAAGTGCGGTGTTAGGCAACATGGTTCCGAACGTATAATGGGCATACGCCAGCCACGGCACAATCATGGCAACATAGATCAGTAGCAATGCTGCTGCCAAGTTAAGTGCTCGCTTTTTATTTAGTGAGTTCAGATAAACGTCAAGAAGAATGATCGGAACTATCAATGCTGCTTCGGGACGAACGAGCGAGAGCAACGCCGTGAGCACAACCGCCACGAAATATTCATTACGAAAACAAAACAAGAAGACCGCCAGCATGAGGAGCACCGAAAGCGACGTTTCCATTCCTGTTCCCGCCCATCGCATGAGCCACGCGTTGACAGAGAATGCAACCGTAGCACATATTGCAACAGCTACATCTCGGATGAGTCCGTACGACAAAAAATAAAATACTATCAATGCGAAACTCGCGAACACGAGATCGAGCGCTTTCGCTGCAACATAAAGATCGATACCCATTGCACCGCCGAGTGAGATGATGAACAGCCACAGCGGACTCGTAAATCCGTAGGTCGGCACACCGGGATTAAACGAAATCCCGTTCCCGCCAATCAGGTTCTTTGCAAACCTCAAATAAATGTATGTGTCATCGGGCGTATAGCTGAAATGAATTACTGCAGTAAAGTAGAATACAGCTACGATGATAGGCAGAGCGACAATGACAAGCCGCTTACTCCATGCTTGATTGATCAATGGACGTGCTCTCCATTAACAGGTAGAACTGTTCGCAGCCACTCATCAAACTCACGAACATCATGAAATCTTAAATCCACATCCATCTGTAACATGTTTTCTTTCCCGTACGAATCCCACAGCACCGCCGCGATGGGAACGCCGGCTTCATGTGCAGCCTTCACATCCGAAACTGAATCACCGACCATCAACACTTCACTCGGCTCCAACTTGAATGTCTTCAACACCTTGCGGATGCCGTCTGCTGAGGGTTTGTGGTTCTCAACATCGCTTCCTGTAACAATGAGATCAAAATACGACGTGATGCCGAGTTTTTCAAGCGTGATGAGCGTCGTGCGTTTTCCTTTGCCGGTAAAGACTGCCAAAATAATTCCCATGCTTTTCAGAAATTCCAACAACTCGCGGATGCCATCGTATGCATCAGCCAATCTTGGATGATGCGTTTCATAGTAATAGTAGAAATCGCCTATCGCTTCATCATAATGTGCTTTCCCGACTAACCGCTCGATGGCAACCTCTTCCGGGGGACCGAACATAGCAATGATCTCAGCAGGAGAAAACTCTTTTTGCAAGTAAGTCGATGCGACATGATTGAACGTCGCAAAAATGAGCTCATTGGTCTGCGTTAATGTGCCGTCGATGTCGAAAATTATACATGAAATGCGTTTCATAGTGAGAAAATATACCAAAAAAAGGAGGGAGTTACAAAGGGATTGGGGATTTCGGATTTGAGATTGGAGATATCAGAAAAGGTTTTGACAACTTGCTTAAGGCTGAGGGAATGAGTATTCTTAGAGAAAATTTCGAATTCATGAAGAGGTTGCTTTACATTTTCGCAATCCCACTACTTACTTTCTACTCTGCACGAGCACAACCTCAAGATACACTCATTATGATTTCCACATCGGACATCATCCCTTGGCGCTTAGGTCTTGTTGCAGGTGGCACGTCTACTCTCATCGTTGCAGCACACGTTCAAAGCTACAATTCGTGGTGGAAGGGAGAGCGCGGTGCATTCCGCCTAAGTGTCGATGATGCGCCCTCACTCGGTGCCGATAAGTGTGGGCATTTTCTATTTTCCTACTACGCTTCCGATGTAGTCGGCAACTCGCTCAGTTGGTCGGGTGTCGAGCGTAACAAATCATTGCTATTGGGTGGGTTAGTCTCCTTTGCATTCCAACTCTATGTCGAGGTCGAGGACGGCTTCCATCCTGAGCTCGGCTTCAGCGCCGGTGATGCTGTTGCAAATGGCATGGGAGCGATCTTTCCACTGCTGCAAGAGAAGCACAGCTTTTTCAAATCGCTATCGCCAAAGTGGAGCTTCAACGCTTCGGATAGGTACAAGCAAGGTCAGTATCGTTCAATCATAGATGACTACGAGAGCCAGACGTACTGGCTGAGCATCAATTTGCACGATCTCATCGGAGAGTCTACGTCGCAGTTCATCCCGTCGTTTCTCAATGTAGCGGTCGGCTACGGCGTCACCAATCTTGATCTTCAAGGCAACGGCAATCGGGCATTGTATCTCAGCCTCGACATCGACGTTAACAAGCTGCCGGGAGACGGCGATGTGTTGATCGCGCTCAAGCACTTGCTCAACTTCATTCACCTTCCCGCTCCGACAATTCGGCTTACTCCGAGCATCATTATGTATGGTCTGCGATTCTGATTTTTCCGTCCATTTCACTATATTATCTTGTCCTAAAGTTAATAAACAGAAATCTTAAATTAACCCCACCTGAATCCTCCCCTTGATAAGGGGAGGACAAAGGAGGGGTCGTAGTTTAATACCATTTCCACTTTGGAGAATCTATGACGATCAATGACATTCAACAACACTTAGGCGCTGACGCTAAACATTTTCTCGACTACAAATGCAAAGGCATCCCAAAAGAGTCATTGCATCTTCCGGGACCGGATTATATCGACCGCGTCTATGCGCTCTCGGACCGCCCTGCGCCGGTATTGAAAAGCTTGAACTGGCTCATTCACCAGGGACGGCTTGCACATACGGGCTACGTATCGATTCTGCCTGTCGATCAGGGTATCGAGCATTCAGCAGGCGCTTCGTTTGCACCGAACCCGATGTACTTCGATCCTGAGAATCTCGTGAAGCTCGCCATCGAAGGGGGCTGTAACGCCGTCGCATCGACGCTTGGCGTGCTTGGCGCAGTCGCGCGTAAATACTCGCACAAGATTCCCTTTATCTTAAAGTTCAATCACAACGAGTTTCTCTCCTATCCTAACTCGTACGACCAAATTCTTTTCGCGCGTGTGAAGCAGGCATTCGATATGGGCGCTGTGGCTGTCGGTGCGACGATCTACTTCGGCTCGGCGGAATCGAAGCGGCAGATACAGGAAGTCGGACAGATGTTTCAGCAGGCACACGAACTCGGCATGGCGACGATTCTCTGGTGCTACTTGCGCAACAGTGCATTCAAAACTGCTGATAAAGATTATCACCTCTCCGCCGATCTCACAGGGCAGGCAAACCATCTCGGCGTTACCATCGAAGCCGACATTATCAAACAGAAACTGCCGGAGAACAACGGCGGCTACAACGCACTCAAGTTCGGCAAGACGCACAAGAAAGTGTACGAAGAACTCACCACCGACCACCCGATTGATCTTTGCCGCTATCAGGTAGCCAACAACTACATGGGTCGCGCCGGCTTGATTAACTCCGGCGGCGAATCGAAAGGCGCATCCGATATGGCAGAAGCAGTTCGCACCGCGGTCATCAACAAGCGGGCGGGTGGCATGGGACTCATTTCCGGACGTAAAGCATTCCAGAAGCCGATGAATGAAGGCATCAAGATTTTGAACGCGATTCAGGATGTGTATTTGTGCAAGGAAGTAACGGTGGCGTAGTATTGAACGTTAAACATGGGTACTAAGATCGGACGAAACGATCCATGTTGGTGTGGCTCAGGAAAAAAGTATAAGAAATGCCATCTAGATCGCGACAGACAAGATCCGATGACGATCCAAGAAGCAATATTGGCTACAAAGCAAGCAAAAAAAGAATTTTGTCTACACCCTCAAGCAAGCAGCGTAACCTGCAACGGGGATATCATTCGTGCTCACTCAATTCAAAGGAACGGTGGTCTTAGTCAGATTGCCCGAGCCAGCCACGTTTATATGTTAGACACTCATTTGACTTCATTAATAAAGTCACAGGGCGAACAAAGATATAGTCTGATAGGTATTAACAAAGCAACGACGTTCACAGGCTTCTGTCAGCATCATGATTCTTTAACGTTTCGTCCTATTGAATACTATCCATTCACTCCCTCTCAAGAATCTGCATTTCTTCTGGCGTATAGAGGGATTTGTCGTGAGATATATGCTAAGCGTTATCAAACAGAATCGATCAATCTTCTTCGTGAGGGAGATAGGGGAAGATCAAAGGAAGCTCAAGAAAGCTTCCAGGCATTCGTTAGTATGTACGACAGCGGCGTAAAAGCTGGTTTGACTGATCTTGATCATTATAAAGGTATTTATGACTCGAAACTCTTGGCTGCTGATTACACGGACGTTTCGTACTATGTAATTTCTTTCGATAGGGTCCCCGATTTCATGTGTAGCTCTGCTATTCTTCTCGAGATGGACTTCAATGGAAATCTATTGCAGACTCCTGCCCAGTTCATGCAACTTGACAAACGTCTCTTGCAGTGTACATTTTCACTAGTCGGCACTGATTCAGGCGGCTCAGCAATTTTCAGTTGGATTGGCAAGAACCCACATGGCATTAGTTTCATCAACTCTTTAGATACCTATTCGGATGACGAAATTTCACACGCCGTCGTTCGCTTCACATTCGAATTTTTCGAGAACATTGCAATTTCACCCAAGTGGTGGGAGAACCTGAAAAAGTCTGACCGAGACCAACTCCAGAAGCGTATTGAAATCGGATTGAGTCTAACCGAAGAGAGATCGCCACAGTGTCTAAATGACGATGGCCTCCGCGTTGTCGAATGGAAAGTCGTTGCCAGAGAAAAGAAATTAATCCACTGAGCCGTCTTGAACAGCACGTTAGGAGACTCCATAATCCGGTTGTCTTTTTTATTGCAAGAAAAACTGTCTGAACCACGATTCTCATGATGCACACGATTTCCATGATGAACTATATTAATCCTAAGAATCCTTTCATCCTATAAATCGTGGTTCTGACATTTTGCGCCTTGGCGAGATATTAACTCACGCAAAGACGCTAAGACCGCAAAGGATTAGTCATAAATATATTCTACTGAACTTAAACGAAAAGTGATAGCCATGAAAGACCCGGTATGTGGTATGACTGTCGATCCGAAGACAGCGAAGTATTCTTCTGAATATTCCGGCACTACCTACTATTTCTGTGCTCAGGGATGCAAGAAACGGTTTGACGCAAATCCTGAACAGTTTCTATCGAAGCAGGTAGATGCTGAACAACATCATTTCCAACATGAGAACCTATTCACTGTTTTACAGACTCCGCCGATTCCTACCAATAAACCGGAATCGCAGGAGAAAATCTACACATGCCCTATGCATCCGGAGATCGTGCGTAACACACCGGGTTCCTGCCCTATCTGCGGGATGGCGCTCGAACTAAAGACAGTCACTGCAGAAGAAGAGCACAATCCCGAACTCATCGATATGTCCCGCCGCTTCTGGATCAGCGTCGGCTTGACCATTCCCATTCTCACACTTGCTATGTCTGAGATGCTGTTGGGTCAATCGTTTCAGCATGTTCTCTCGATGCAGACGATGATATGGATTCAGTTTGTCCTCGTTACTCCGGTTGTTCTGTGGTGCGGCTTTCCATTTTTCGAACGGGCATGGGCATCTATTCTCAACCGTAGTCTTAACATGTTCACATTGATTGCCATCGGTGTCGGGACGGCATATTTCTATAGCGTGGTTGCTGCATTGCTTCCGGATGTTTTTCCATCGTCATTCAGAAGTCACGATGGCAGTGTTGCCGTGTACTTCGAGGCTGCTGCGATCATCACGACTCTTGTACTGCTCGGGCAGGTGCTCGAACTGCGGGCGCGCAGTCAAACAAGCAGCGCCATCAAATCACTCTTACGGCTCGCGCCAAAAACGGCACGACTGATAAACAATGGAAACGAAACCGATATCCCGCTCGAACATGTACAGCCCGGCGACCGGCTGAGAGTCCGGCCCGGCGAGAAAGTACCTGTCGACGGCATCGTCATCGAAGGCACGAGCTCGGTGGATGAATCGATGATCACGGGAGAGCCGATACCTATTGAGAAAACTTCGCACGCCCGTGTTGTCGGAGGCACGGTCAATGGCACGGGGAGCTTTATCATGAAAGCAGAACGCGTGGGGCGAGCAACGCTTCTCGCGCAAATCGTACAAAGTGTCAGCGAGGCACAGCGCAGTCGCGCACCCATCCAGCGTTTGGCTGATGTTGTTTCGTCGTACTTCGTCCCGGCTGTCGTCGTTGTTGCCATTGCGACATTTATCATCTGGAGTCTCATTGGTCCCGAGCCTCGTATGGCGTACGCTCTGGTTAATGCAGTAGCTGTCTTGATCATTGCATGCCCGTGTGCCTTAGGACTTGCAACACCGATGTCGATCATGGTCGGCACGGGTCGCGGTGCGACAACCGGAGTGTTAATCAAGAACGCGGAGGCGCTGGAAATTCTTGAAAAAGTAGATACGCTTGTTGTCGATAAAACGGGAACGCTTACTGAGGGAAAGCCAAAACTCATCTCAGTCATTGCTATGCACCCGCACGGTGAGTCTGACATTCTTCGCTTTGCCGCAAGCCTTGAGCGCGGAAGCGAGCATCCATTAGCTGCAGCAATTGTTGGAGGAGCGAAAGGTGTTGAACTTCACAACGTCGATGACTTCGCATCGATAACAGGAAAAGGCATTACGGGCACGGTCGATGGACGTCGGGTCATGCTTGGCAACAGCAAACTCTTCGAAGATTTTTCTGTCGATATCCAATCGTTACAACATCAAGCTGAACGACTGCGCCAAGACGGGCAAACAGTCATGTACCTTGCAATTGACAAGCAAGCTGCGGGACTTCTCGGTGTAGCTGATCCTATCAAGTCATCCACTCCCGAAGCTATCAAGATGCTTCACAGGAATGGTGTCCGCATCGTCATGCTCACCGGCGATAGCAAAACGACTGCCGATGTCGTTGCACGAAAATTGGAAATTGATCTCGTACATGCAGAGGTCTTGCCAACGCAGAAAGGCGACATCATTAAAAAATATCAAACGGAAGGACACATTGTTGCCATGGCGGGCGACGGCATCAATGATGCGCCAGCGCTCGCACTTGCACATGTCGGGATTGCTATGGGCACAGGAACTGATATAGCGATGGAAAGCGCCGGGTTAACTCTTGTGAAAGGCGATTTGCGGGTCATTGCACGAGCGCGTGAGCTGAGCCGCCGCACGATGCGCAATATCCGTCAGAATTTGTTCTTTGCCTTTGTGTATAATACCGTCGGTGTCCCGATTGCGGCGGGCGTGCTGTATCCATTCTTTGGCATTCTGCTCAGCCCTATCATTGCAAGCGCCGCGATGACATTTAGCTCGGTGTCGGTCATTGCGAATGCACTACGTTTGCGAAATGCACAATTGTAATAAGACAGTATTCATACCATGATCACACTCAAGAAGAACGAAGACAAACGCATTCTCAACGGCCATCTCTGGATATTCAGCAATGAGATTGGCCCCGATAAATCGGTGGACGACACACCGCAGGCAGGTGATATTGTAGAAGTACACAACCGCGCAGGAACATTCCTCGGTAAGGGATTCTACAATCCATCCTCGCTCATTGCTGTTCGACTGCTGACACGACAACAGGATGAAGCCATCGACTTTGAATATTTCCGCAAGAGAATCTCCTCCGCGTTACAGCTTCGACGACAGATGTATCCTGATGCCGAAACATTTCGTATTGTTCATGGTGAGTCTGATTTTTTACCCGGACTCATAATCGACAAGTACAATGATTACGTTTCTGTGCAAACGTTTTCATACGGCATGGATAGTCGACTTACATTGATCTGCGATGTGTTAGACTCGCTCTTGCATCCAACAGCAATCATCGAGCGCAATGAAGCACTACTTCGTCAGCTGGAGGATCTGCCACAAAAGAAAGGTATCCTACGTGGAGCCGGGCATCAAACGACTATCAACGAACATGATATCAAGTATGAAGTCGATCTTTTAGAAGGACAGAAAACTGGATTCTTCCTCGATCAGCGAGAGAATCGATATGCTCTTCGTCGTTATGTGAAAGGCATGCGCGTCCTCGATTGCTTCTGCAACAACGGCGGCTTTGCCCTCAATGCCGCGTATGCCGAAGCTTCTGAGGTTATTGGTGTTGATGTTTCAGACGTCGCCATCACCATTGCATCGAACAATGCGAAACTCAACAAGCTCGATCAACGAACACGGTTTGTTACCGCTGATGTATTTGAGTATCTCAGATCTTCTGCATCGCACGGTGAGAAATTCGATGTCATCAATCTCGATCCGCCATCATTTGCAAAGAATAAGAAAACCGTGCACCAGGCGATACGAGGGTACAAGGAACTTCATACACTGGCGCTGTCATTGCTTACTCCGAACGGTATTCTCGCTACTTCTTCATGTTCACATCATATTTATGAAGAAACATTTCTTGACATCATTAACAATTGCACACGAGAATCCGACAGTGAGGTAAGCTTGTTGGAATGGCGTGGGGCTTCGCAAGATCACCCCGTATTGCTAGCGATGCCCGAAACAGGATATCTCAAATTCGGCATCTTTCGAGTAATTTAAGCCATTTTCAGGATCGGCATATTCCTTCCGGACTATATACTCTATGATGGCTGTTTCTTAAGTTGTTGACTTTAGAACTTTTCGGAACTATATTTAAGAAGGTCAAGTTGCAAGAAGAAAGAAGAGACATTCCGTGACAGCAAAATTTTTCATCATAGTACTCACACTTTTTTGTTTGATATCATCGCTATCGATTGCTCAGCAATCGGATAACGGGTTCATCAAGCACGATAGCACAATTATCTTTGGAACAGTTGAACCGTCAGCAACAACGCTTGCCGGAGGAGCACTCTACAATTCCTTAGGCGTCGATGTGATGGTCTCGACAAATGGATTCGGCTTAGGAATGTTTTATCGCCACGAATATTCCGATGAATTTTCCGGCTTTTTAGATTTTTCTATCTCTGAAGCGAAGGATGACGACGAAAAAGAATTCATCGACTACTACGGGCAAACGTTTGTTCCCAACAAGGTCAATCGATTTCTTTTGCTGCCATTATTTGCCGGTATTCAGAAACGTATGTTCAAAGATGATATTCTCGATAACTTCCGTCCATATGTTACCGGTGCCGTCGGACCGGCAATGATTTATGTATTTCAGTACAACGAAGAATATTTTAATGCTCTTGGCAGAGGCAGACCGCATTATACCATCGGCGGCTATCTCGGTTTTGGAGCCCACTTCGGTTCCGAACGATCGAGTCTTCTTGGCTTAAATCTTCGATACTATTATCTCCCCTATCCGGGAGGTATAGAAAGTTTGAGGGGTGTTAACAAAACGCAGTTTGGCGGGTTCTATATTTCATTGAGTTACGGCGGAGCGTTGTAAACACTACTCACACAGGGAGATAGTGTTTTAAAAAATTTCCCGTATATGAGTTTTGCATCCTGGAAATTTTCTCCGGCTCCCCCTCCGCTACAATTCTTCCTCCTTCATCTCCCGCTTCCGGTCCTAAATCAATGATCCAATCAGCACATTTGATAACATCCATATTGTGTTCGATGACGAGAATAGAACTCCCTTTTTCGATGAGCGCGTTGAACGCATTGAGCAGCTTAGCAATATCATCAAAGTGAAGTCCAGTTGTCGGTTCATCAAATATAAACAGCGTATGCTTTCCCTCCTGTTGCTCGGCAAGATTTGTCGCAAGCTTCACGCGTTGCGCCTCGCCGCCAGAGAGTGTCGTCGCAGATTGCCCTAAGCGAATATATCCCATCCCGACATCATCCAACACCTGCAATCGTTTAGCAATGCGCTTACCGGTCGATGCAGCATTGAAAAACGTTATTGCCTCACTCACTGTCATTGCCAGAACTTCATCTACTGATTTGTTTTGGCAGCGAACGTCAAGAAGTTCTTTCTTGAAGCGCTTTCCTTTACATACTTCACAAGTTAGTTCCAGATCGGCGAGGAATTGCATCTCAATTGTCTGTATGCCGCTTCCTTCACACGTTTCGCACCGACCGCCGGGCACATTGAATGAAAACGACCCCGGCGTGTAGCCATGTATCTTCGCAGCTTGCGTGTTGGCAAATGCATCGCGAATCAGATCGAATGCCTTGATATACGTCGCAGGATTCGAGCGAGGTGTGCGCCCGATCGGCGATTGATCGACGAGCTCAACTTCATCGATATGTTCAGCCCCTTCAAGTGAGCGAAACTTTCCTACTTCTTCCGAATAATCTCCTTTCGCCTTCTTCAGCGCGCCGTAGATGATCTCGTGAACAAGCGTGCTTTTCCCCGAACCGCTTACGCCTGTAACCGCGACAAACATTCCTAACGGGATGTTCACATTGATCGACCGTAAGTTATGCTGGGCGGCGCCTTTAATAGTGATAAATTTTCCTGATCCTTTTCTGCGCTTGCCGGGCACAGGAATGGACTTCTTTCCCGAGAGATATTGACCTGTCAGCGTCGTGACGTTGTTCGCCAATTGCTTAATCTCGCCCTGAAACACAACTTCGCCTCCATACTCGCCCGCTCGCGGTCCCATATCGACAATAACATCGGCTGCGCGCATCATATCGGCATCATGCTCGACCACAATCACCGTGTTGCCGATATCCCGTAACGATTTCAAAATCGAAATCAGTTTTTCATTATCTCGCGGATGCAATCCGATGCTCGGCTCATCGAGCACATACAACGAACCGACAAGCGATGAGCCGAGCGCAGTCGCAAGATTGATGCGCTGTGACTCGCCGCCCGATAATGTATTCGATAACCGATCAAGAGTGAGATACCCGATGCCGACATCGACAAGATATTTGAGACGACGGCGAAGCTCTTCCAATATTCTTCGCGCTACTTCAAGCTCAAATGTAGTCAGCTTAAGCTGCTGAAAAAAACGGTGCGTCTCATCGATTGTCATTTGAACAAGATCGAATATAGTTTTCTCTGCGACTTTGATATTGAGGGCTTCCTGTCGCAAACGGGCACCCTTACATGTATCACACGTCGTATAGCCACGATACCTGCTGAGGAATACGCGATAGTAAATTTTGTATGCTTTCTTCTCTACTGCTTTGAAAAACTCGTAGAGACCCTCAAAGTCACCGTAACCGTTCAGGATAATATTAATCTCAGGCTCAGTAAGTTCTTCGAACGGCACATCGACGCGAAGCTTTGCGTCGTATGCAATGCGAAGGAGACCTCGCAGGTTATCATGCCACTTGGGCGTTGTCCACGGCTGAATGGCGCCGTCACGAATGGAAAGCTGTTTATTAGGAACCACGAGATCGAGGTCGATGCCTACCGATCTTCCGAACCCCTGGCACTTCGGACACGCACCGAACGGATTATTGAACGAGAACAATCGCGGGTCGGGCTCTTCATAACGAATACTGCAATTTGCACACTCGAAATGCTGATTGAAGCGAAGCTCTTTTCCATCTTCCAGCAGTTTGATAACCGCATAGCCATCACCGACTTTGAATGCCGTCTCAACTGAATCCGCCAACCGGTTATTGTCCTCGCCAACTCTAAAGATCAGCCGATCCACGAGAACATGCACATCCGATTTCTTTGCCTTCTTATAGAGTGACTTTTCATTGAGATCAACAATCTCATCTTTGTACAGCACGCGGAAAAATCCCTGCTTCTTGAGATTCTCAAGCTCCTGCTGAAGCGTTGCATCTTTGTGTTGATGTAATGGAAAAAGAACATAAAGTTTCAACTCTTTTTTTTCACTGCCATCTGCCATCTGCCATCTCCCATCTCCCTTGAGCTTTTCAAGCACGGTCCTTACTGAATCCTTCTGTACAAGCTGCCCGCACTTGTGGCAGTATGTTTTCCCGATGCGGGCGAAGAGCAGTCGGAGATAATCATAGATTTCCGTCGTGGTACCGACAGTTGAGCGGGGATTGCGGGCGGTGGTTTTCTGTTCAATGGCAATGGCAGGACTGATCCCCTGTATAAAATCCACATCGGGCTTGTCCATGCGTTCCAAAAATTGACGGGCGTAGGCGGAGAGACTTTCCACGAACCGCCGCTGTCCCTCTGCATAAATGGTATCAAAAGCGAGGCTCGACTTCCCCGAACCGCTTACTCCGGTGATGACGATAAATTTGTTGCGCGGCAGTTCAAGCGAGATGTTCTTGAGATTATGCACCCTTGCACCACGGATGACGATGGGGGTGCGGCGTCCGTTGGTTGGCTGTTGGGCAGCGGGTGTTATTGACGCACGTGCTTTTCTTTTAGCTTTTGTACTTATCTTATTCAAGGAGATATACTGAGTGAACCAATGTAAAATGAGAGATATGTACAATTTAACTATTTTGGAGGGAATTGCAAGACCCGCAACTTGACTTTTGTGTAAAGAAACTATATAATGGCATTAAAATTACCAGATTCTTTGAGGAATTACTATGAAACGTGTATTCACTCATTATCTTCTTACCTTCTCCATTTTCATCGTGCAATTCTATACCGCACAGAGCCAATCTTGGCAAACAGTTTTGAGCGTATCCAAGCCTATCCAAGAGATTGCCATTGACGATTCCGGATATGTTTTTGTAGGAACAGGCGGTGATGGAATTTACAAATCAACAGATAATGGAACTACCTGGACCGCTATTAACAATGGCATAACAAACAATACTTTAGCCAGGAGTATGCAGTGTATCTTTCGTACACAAAACGGATCGCTTCTGGCGGGAACTGGAGTTGATTTTTACCGATCTTCCGATGGTGGAAATAATTGGAGCATGGTGACAGGTGGACTCCCGACAAATACTGTCGGATCGTTAACACAAAATATTAATGGTTACATCTTTGCAGGAACAGCGGGTGTAGGAGTATATCGATCTGAGAACGATGGTCTCAACTGGCAACCATATAATATAGGAATCTCCAATCAGGAAATAACGTCTTTAGTCACTAATAGCGCTGGATATGTTTTTGCTGCAACCTTAAGTGGCAGTGTTTTTTACTCGACAGACAATGGCAACAATTGGCTAAGTCCAACTACCTTTCCAGGGAGTACCATCTTCACTCATTCACTTGCTGTTGATCCTGATGATAGAATATTTTTAGGCACTACCTATTTTACTTATCCTGGAGGTGTGTATGGGTCTACTGATAGTGGGAGTACTTGGACTAATCTGGGGCTTTTTAACGTAAATCATATTTTTTCTGTCGCTACCAACCAAGACGGGCATATCTTCGCCGGATCTAATGATAGTGGAGTATATATTTCAACAGATCATGGATTGTCGTGGAATAAGCTCAATCCCTTCACACTTTTTGTAACTTCTTTGGCGGTTGCACCCACCAATTATCTTTTCGTCGGCTCATCAGGAGGAGACGTTGTCCGTACTGATTTATCAATTACCTCTACTGATGAAGAGCTCCAATCGACACCTACAAACGTCTATCTAGGGCAAAACTATCCAAACCCGTATAATCCAATTACCTCGATTCACTATTATCTATCTAAACGGGCTGTTGTAAAATTGGAGGTTTATAATCTCTTTGGACAAAAAATTGCTACTCTTGTCGAAGAAGAAAAAGGACCGGGGGAATATGCAATAGAATTCAACGGAAGCTTCTTCTCCAGTGGCGTTTATTTTTATCGGATGCAAGCTGGATCATTCGTTGAAACGAAAAAAATGTTAATGATCAAATAGTAAATAAACATATTTGTTAACATATTTATACTAAATAATTATAACCTTCTAACAATCGTGTATAAACAGCATAATGTTTTCAATGATCCAGCAAAACCTAATGAGTTTCTCTGGCGGTATATGGACTGGCCAAGGTTTTTTTTGCTGTTGAAAACGAAGAAACTTTTCTTTTCTTCTGGTGATACCCTTCGAGTCTATGATCAATATGAAGGTTCACTTCCTAACCATGAATTAAAAAGATATCTTTCAATAATGCCACTTGAATCTATTCAACGCGGAATCCAACAGCGCAGAAAAGAGATCTTTGTAAGTTGCTGGCATTACAGCGATACTGAATCAATCGCAATGTGGAAAATATATGCTCCAACCGGCAATGGAATTGCAGTTCAAACCACAATTCCAAATTTTAAAAAGGCTTTTGACTGTATTTCCAAGAATGTTCATGCCGGAAAGGTCATTTATATCAATTATGATACTGAAGCGTTTTATCAAAATGAAGTGGTGGGCTATGATTTCCTGAATGGTTTTGTTGCGTTTATCCACAAACGTCAACAATTTAAATATGAAAGTGAGTACCGAGCAATTATTTCTAATACTGAAGAACTAGAACAATTGAGTAGTGGAATTGAGATTGACATTGACCTTTCGTTGCTTGTCAGACGAGTCGTTGTGGCTCCAAAAACTCCTGTCTGGATAATACAAGCTGCCCAGTTTATGTTGGATGATTATTTGCCTAACGTGAAAGTTGAAAGGTCAATCGATGATCGCATACCAATCGTTTAACGCATAAACCGTACAACGAACCTTGCGAAGGTTTGAAAACCTTCGCAAGGTTATTCCATGATTACATCACCCCAAACATCAATGCGACAGAAGCTGCAATTTGAGAGTAGGTGTTCTCGTTCGTGTCCTTCCCCATCACGTTGAGCATCTGGTACTTCACCGACGTATCGAAGCTGCCGACGCCCGGAAGTGAAAACTCGATGCCGGCGCCAAGTCCTACACCGCCGCGGGTGAATGACGATGTGCCGGAACCCGAATTACTCACGCTGATGTACATGACATCCACACCGAAATATGGCTTGACAACCGCAGATGGAATAGGATATTCAAGCCCCGCGCCTGCCATCCAATACACATCCGCGTCACTTCCGACTTTTTCCGGCAGGCGGCTATACATGCCTATGCCGACAATGCTCAGCGGCATAAAACTGTGCAGTCGGATTTTTGCCAGCCCATGATAACCGGTATTGTTGGCATTGCTTAAATCGCCGCTCGGCAATGATACGCCACCGCCAAAGCCCAGATCGATCCCCAATGGCGAGCCCACGGGCGTTTGGGCGTATGTGCTTCCACATACGAGAAGAATTGCAATCAACGAAGTAATACAAAGATGTTTCATACGTAGCTCCTTTTGTTGTGATTATTGATAAAACAATTGTTATTGTCACCCTGAGCAGCGAAGGGTCTAAACAATGAATGCAGATGTTTCGCTTCGCTCAACATGACAAAAAAAATTTTAAACTTGTACTGTATCATGATACTCCTGCAAACTCTTGACGCCGGATTTCTTATCGCGTATCCATTGAATACCTTTCACCGCCGCAGCGGCGGCTGAGATTGTCGTGATGATCGGCAGTTTCGCTTCCAGCGCGGCACTTCCGATGGCTAATTCATCGTAACGCGAGACCTCGCCGAGCGGCGTGTTAATGACAAGATGAATTTCATCGTTCTTAATCGCATCGACGATATTGGGCCGCCCCTCATTGACTTTGAAAACTCTTTCGTTCTCAACGCTATGTTCTCGCAGAAAGTCGGATGTTCCGGTCGTTGCATATACTTTGAAGCCCAGGGCGCGGAATCCCTTTGCCACTTCAATAGTTTTGTAATTCTTATCATTGCGATTTACGCTGATGAATACGCCGCCCTCGGTCGGCAGGTTACCGCCTGCGCCGATGAATGCTTTCGCGATCGCTTCGCCGTAGGTTTCCGAGATCGCCATCACTTCGCCTGTCGAGCGCATCTCGGGACCGAGATACACTTTGGCTTTCGGAAATTTCCCGAAGGGAAACACCGGCTCTTTCACGGCGATGTACTTCGGCTGTGAATCCAGCGGCACGCCGAGCTCGCGAAGCGTTCTGCCAACCATCACCTTTGCGGCAATCTTGGCAAGCGAAATGCCGAGCGCCTTACTCACGAACGGCACCGTACGCGATGCGCGCGGATTGACTTCGATGATGTACACGATGCCGCCTTTCTCAGCGCATTGCACATTGACGAGTCCCCGAACATTGAGCGCCAGCGCAAGTTTGCGGGTGAAATCTTTGAGTTGCTCTATGATTTGCACGCTTTCCGCCTGCGGCATGATGACGCACGCACTATCGCCGGAGTGAATCCCCGCTTCTTCGATATGCTGCATCACACCACCGATGAGGACATCCTTCCCATCGCACACGGCATCGACATCGAACTCCTTTGCATCTTCAAGAAACTTATCAACGAGAATCGGATGATCGGGTGAAACGTCGACGGCAGCTTTCATGTATTCGTCGAGCGCTTCCGGCTGATATACGATTTCCATTCCCCTGCCGCCAAGTACGTACGATGGACGCACGAGAACCGGGTAGCCGATGCCCTCTGCAATTCTTCTCGCATCTTCAAGAGAGGTCGCCGTGCCGTCCTGCGGATGCGGAATATGAAGCTTCTTCAGCAAATCGCCGAAACGCTTACGGTCTTCGGCAACATCGATATTATCGGGCGACGTGCCAAGAATCTTGACGCCATTCGCCTCCAGCGATTTTGCAAGCTTCAACGGTGTCTGTCCTCCGAAGCTGACGATGACACCTTCCGGCTGTTCTATGTCGCAGATATCGAGGACATTTTCGAGCGTCAGCGGTTCAAAATACAATTTGTCTGTTTGATCGTAATCCGTCGATACTGTCTCCGGATTACAATTGATCATGATGGTTTCATACCCCTCTTCTTTGAGCGCAAAGACACCGTGCACGCAACAGTAATCGAATTCGATGCCCTGCCCGATGCGATTTGGTCCACCGCCGAGTATGATAACTTTCTTTTTCGACGATCGTTTCGCTTCGTTCTCTGTTTCGTACGTCGAATAATGATAGGGCGTGGATGCCTCGAACTCTGCGGCGCACGTGTCGATTGTCTTGAATGTCGGCAGTATGCCAAACTCTTTCCTCCATCTGCGAAGCGACAGCTCATCTGTTTTGAGCAAGTACGCAAGCTGACGGTCGGAAAAACCGTACCGCTTGGCGTTGAACATTATGTCGTTCGTTATTTTCTTCAATGCTTTTGTTCCGCCCCTGCACTTCTCAATTTCTTATACATTGCAATCTGGCTCTCATTCATGATTGCTTTAGTTTTCAGATGTGCGACTAAATGGACTGCACGGAGCTTGCCGCGGAGTCTGTCTATCTCTTCACTGTCGGTGCGAATGGATTTTTCGCTGATGAACCCCTGCACAAATGCATCGTTCAGTTCCTGCTCAACACGAATCACCTGTTTGCCGATTTCCTTTGACCGTGTGCTCATTTCATCATAAAACGACTGTATAGATTTTTTCTGATCATCGGTCAGCTTGAGTTTATCTGCAAGGTCAAGCACGTGTTTAGGACCGGGATAACCGTTCATCTCGGCGTATTTCGCTTGTCCCATTCCTTCGGCATTCAGTAAACCGTCTTTATCAGGAGGAATTTGAGCAAATACACAAGCAATTGTTAACATCATGATAAGAAAGAAAACAAAAAATATTCGCGATAGAGTTGATATTATCATATGGGTATTATTTAATAGAACATGTTTGATTTCTCATGATAACGCATATTCCCTGAGTTCTCGTTCCATCTCTACAATTTGTTGAATGTTATAGAGAAACCACCGGTCGATCTTTGTAATATCATAGAGCTCATCAATAGTCATGCCGAGCTGAAGCGCATAACGAAGATAGAAAATATTATCTGGCTTAGGAATCCCGAGTTGTGTGATGATCTTCGTTCTCCATTGCACCCTTTGTTCATCATTGAGTAGTGCAATATCTACGATATCTTTACCATCGGCGCCAAGACCGTAGCGCCCATTCTCAAGCGAGCGCAGGGCTTTTTGCAATGCTTCTTTGAACGTTCTGCCGAATGCCATTGCCTCACCAACAGATTTCATCTGCACGCCGAGCGTATCGTCGACCCCTTTGAATTTTTCAAAATCCCAGCGTGGAATTTTCACAACGGTGTAGTCTATTGTCGGTTCGAATGAGGCAGGAGTTTTCTTCGTGATGTCGTTCGGAATTTCATCGAGCGTGTAACCGACGGCAAGCTTCGCCGCAATTTTTGCTATCGGGAAGCCGGTGGCTTTTGATGCGAGCGCAGAGGAACGCGAGACACGGGGGTTCATCTCGATGATGAGCATCTTGCCATTCTCAGGATTCACGGCAAACTGGATATTAGAACCTCCGGTCTCAACACCAATGGCACGTATGATCTTCTTCGCCGCATCGCGCATGAACTGATACTCTTTGTCAGTAAGCGTTTGTGCCGGGGCAATGGTGATCGAATCACCGGTATGCACGCCCATCGGATCGAAGTTTTCAATCGAGCAGATGATAACAACATTGTCATTCAAGTCGCGCATCACCTCGAGCTCGAATTCTTTCCAGCCGATAACCGACTCTTCAACCAGCGTTTCATGTATGGGACTCGCAGTAAGCGCATGCTCGACCTTCGTGCGAAACTCCTCTATATTATATGCCGTGCCGCCGCCCGTACCGCCAAGGGTAAACGAGGGGCGAAGAATGATGGGGAAACTTACGCTTTCGGCAAACTTTAATGCTTCGTCGATAGAGCGAACAAAACTTCCACGCGGCGTTTCAAGCCCTATCTCGCGCATCGTTTTCTGGAACAGTTCGCGATTCTCTGCCTTCTTAATCGCCTCGAGTTTTGCACCAATCAACTCAACCCCATACTTTTCAAGGACGCCGCTTTCAGCAAGGGCAACGGCATTGTTGAGTGCTGTCTGTCCGCCCATCGTCGGCAATATTGCATCCGGGCGTTCACGCTCGATGATGCGCTCGATGAAATACGGCGTAATCGGCTCAACGTAGGTACGATGTGCAAATTCGGGATCAGTCATGATTGTTGCTGGGTTGCTGTTGATGAGGATAACGCGGTAGCCCTCCTGGCGCAGCACGTTGCATGCCTGCGTGCCGGAGTAATCAAATTCACACGCCTGACCGATGACAATCGGTCCCGCACCGATGACGAGAATAGAATGAAGGTCTGTACGTTTGGGCATTATGCTTTGAGGTTTTGGAAATATAAGAAAATATGTATCGAAATGCCATTATTGGCAACATAATTTTTAACCTACGGTCTATTAATATGCAATTGACTTTGATAGACAGAATTAGTTAACTTGCTGTTGCTGAACTCATCAAAACTTCGAGCAGAACTATATTAAAGAACGCTTCACAGATTCATGTCCCAAAAACGAAAACAAGTTTTTAAGAATCCTCCTGCCAAAACATTAGGTTCTACATCTTCTGTACCTGTAATCAACATCATCGCACTATGTTGTTTAGGATTGCTCATCATTATGTTGGGCACTACTAAAATTGCTGGCGATGATGACGTTTTTTGGCATTTGGCAACGGGCAAATGGATTATTGAACATAAATCAATTCCTATCGAAGATGTCTTTGGCCATCCTTTCCCACATCAAGAATGGGTTCCGGTTGGATGGGCTTGGGATGTCTTCACCTACCTCCTTTACTCAATGACCCAGAGTTACGTTGCCCTCCAGCTTCTTCCTGTGCTTGTTTGGCTATGTATATTCGCATTGCTTGTCATCATGATGAAACGTATGAATGTTTCTTTTCCCATCATGCTCATTACATTGCTGTTAACATTACTGACATCTCTAGGTCGCATGAGACCTCGTCCTCTCATCATCTCATTGCTCTGCATTGTGTTGATTTGGTTTATGTACACCTCGTTCCGCTACAACAAATCATCGGTGAAGTTACTATACGCTTATCCTCTCATCTTTTTATTGTGGGCGAATATGCACATGGGTATACTGATGGGATTTGCAATGTTTTTTATTATTATTTTAACCGAACATGCCTATGGCTTCTTCTATAAACGATCTTTAACTCAAAAAAGCTACCCATTTAGTGCTCTCGATAATTCAACACTTAAGAAATTATGGCTATTGTTGTCGCTAAGTATCGTTGCAGCCATGATAAACCCACACGGCTACGATACTTTTCTTTATGTCTACCGCAACACTAATATAGATATGCTCGAATTAATCAAGGAGTGGCAGCCGCCGTTTTCTGATGCAGTTGATAAAAACGGAATATTGTGGGGATATAAAGCAATGTTGGTGTTGGGAATTGCATGCGTGTTGTATTTAGACAGAAGAAAAGATCCGTACCCATTGATGTTATATGTTGTTTTCGGCATTTACTCTTTACGCGCCATTCGTTTTATTGCCGACTTCGCCATAATGACCGCGCTCGGGACTGCACTCGGGCTTCAATATCTTATTGATAGTTTACCTGCTGCTGCCCGTAAAGCATTACAGGGAACATTGGCAACGTTGCTGCTCATTGTATTCATGGTTGTTGCCATTATAAATATACCGAACGAAAATTTTTACAGAGAGCGACTAAACTATTATAACCACTTTGGTTTTGGGATCGATCAAAAGGCGTTCTCGTTCCCTATGATAGCATTCCTCAACAACAATAATATTCGTGGAAACGTATTTAATCAGATGGAAATTGGGGGGCTATTGCTTTGGGAACGACCAGATGAGAAAAATTTTCATGACTCCCGAATCCTTAATGATACCATTGCAAAGGAGTATATCTCCATTTTAGGGATGGAACAAGGTTTTGAACGGAAGTTAGAACAATACGGCATTGATTATTTCGTATTCCATCCTCTCGATTTGTTACGGTCCCCAGCAGTCATGCATATGAGTCTTATCTCTTACTGTTCAACACATCGGGAAACGTGGAAGCTTGTATACTGGGATGATCACAGCCTGGTCTACCTCCAAAATGTGCAGAAGTTTAAACCTGTTATTGATAAGTACGAGTATCGGGTATTGCACCCGTATTTGATTTCATCAGAAAAGAAGACACTCGACTCACTTTATGCTGCGCTTCCGGCAGCTTTTCAAAAAGAATTACAAAGGAAACTAACTGAGGAGCCAAAAGGTTTTTTTACTAATTTTTGTATAGCAGCTGCTCGACATTATAAGGTTATAAACTAAACTTAGAGAGATAACTACGGTTAAGAATTGAGTTTTTTGTATTGACTTTAGAATGAGAATTCATTACATTTCTCTCGTAGGTTCTTGCTTAAACATTTGTTATGTTTTCATGGGTAGATTTGTGAAATGAGGTAAGGCGGGATAGTTTTTATCGACAAAAAGATTATGCGTTTGGATTTTATTAGCGTTAATAACAAAACCATTTTCTTTTACATTTTATGATAGGAGCTACTATGAACAGCTACTTCCACACCCGGTTGCGCGTTGTAATTGTCGCTACTCTGATGATCTTCTGTGCAATGAGTTCGACATTTGCTCAATCAAAACAAGCGCGCGGAACTACCCCTGCGGGGAAACTTATGGATCCTCGCAATCTCAGCCAACAACCTGCACCTTTCTCAACAGGGAAACCCGCCCATGATGAAATTGAAAAAGATTATGAGCCAACAAATGAGAAACAATTACCCGGACGACCATCTTCCGTGACCTCCATATTTGACTCTGATCCAAGTCCGACGGTAACTCCCAGCCACCTGACAAGTAATTTTCAGGGTCCGTCATCAGGATACTTTGATTTATGTATAGCTGTGGGTCCCAATCATATCGTTGCTGTCACGAACGGTGGCGTTTCTATCTATGGCAAATCAACGGGCACACAAATCGGTTCTACCGTGACACTTGCCACCTGGTTTAGTAGCGTAGCACCTCCTAACGCGCAAAATGATCCACGAGTGATTTACGATCAGTATTCAGGACGTTGGGTTATTAGTTGCATTGGAAAAAGCGAGACACTTGGTTCGTATATGATCTCAGCTTCTTACTCATCAGATCCAACACAATCTTGGTATATCTATAATTCCAATGCTGAACTCAATGGTACGGAACACTCAGGCATGTGGCCAGATTATCCGATGTTGGGATTTGATCAACAGGCAATTTACATATCGTCGAACCAGGCTGACTTTGTGACAAATAATACAGTATACTCAAAGGTTCGCATATTTAATAAATCCCAGCTATATGCAGGACAATCTTTAACCTACACAGACTTTTGGGATATACAGGATGCATCCGGGGGTAGAGTGTTTAACTTGGGTGCCACTCATCATTTTGGCACTACTCCCAGTGGATATTTGTTAAACATTAGAAATGGTACAGCCGGCACCATTTTTCTTTGGAGGGTAGACAATCCAATTGGGACAAACCCTACACTAACACGACAAGCAACAATATCGATTGGATCCTCAAGTGGTCCTTCAGGTGCTCTCCAGAAAGGAAATTCTTGTCCGATAAATGCTCTTGATGGCAGAATTGAACAATCCCCAGTTTATCGAAACGGATTTCTCTATGCTGCAGTTTCGTCAGCAACAAATTGGGGTAGTGGAAATGTCTCAGCTATTAGATTTGTCAAAATTGCCGCAAACAGCTCCGATGCTACTCCACCCGCTCTTGATGTCACGTATGGAGCCGACAATCTGTATTATTACAATCCGGCTATTTATTCTGACGCTAACGGCAATATCGGCATAGTATTCTCTCGCTCTGGAACAAATGAATACATGAATGTACGTTTTGCTCACCGGCTCGTTGGCGATCTTGTCACCCGTCCAAGTGAAGCCATCAAAAACGGAGTGGGTATTTATGGTAATCCTCCGCCATGCGTCGGTGCTCCTCCCCGCTTGGATTACTCGGGGGCAGCACTAGATCCCTCGGACGAAACTACTGTCTGGTTTTTGGGTGGATGGGGTGGAGCTAGTGGTACCGGATTGGGAACTTGGATTGGGAGCTTCAAATTCGCTTCACCAAGCGCGCCAACACTAGTTTCGCCAGCAAATCTTTCACAGAATGTTCCGCTCTCGTATCCTGAGCAGCCCTATGTTTGGCCACTCCTTACATGGAACAGTTCCTTCGATGCTCAGTCTTATAGGTTGCAGGTCATGAAGGGAAGCAGTGGCTCTCCTCCAATTCGTGACCTGTCTATTACCGGGACATCGTACTCGCTTATTGGCACAGACATTACATATAGCACTTGGTTTTACTGGAAAGTCAAAGCCATTAACAGTCTCGGTGAAAGCCAATATTCGCCCACTTGGTCATTCAAGACAAAATCAGCACCAAGTGGGGGTGGGGAATGTCCCTACGTTGCAACATGGGATGGTGAACGCTACAAGGAAGAAAACAATATTCTTCCTCAAAGTGAATATCCTGGCAATGAAGGAAAAAAAGTAACAGATTACTATAAGCTTCTCAGTGCACCGGTTCTGAGGGATAATCATTATAGCATCAAGATTATGGAATTTGAACATGAGAGATCATATCTGGATAATGTACAATTATTTTCTATTGACCACCATAATGAGACTAAGATTGCAGTTTTACCAACAGGCGAAATAATAGAATATACTACACCTTACGAGCTTGTAAACGGTGATATCACTGAACAACTGAGTCAGTTTGATGGAAAGGTGATTAATCCTGCAAAGGGTAGCGGTTATACTATAGATTTCCACTTGCCAGTAACAGGATTAGGTCCTCCAGATCAAAACAATCAAGGCGGTGTCGTGTTAGGTGGTTGGGTTCTACGGAACGGAAGAAACATTAATAGCGGCAAAGAACAAAAGGTTGGTGAGATTTCAAGTGGGCAAAATGTTGCTGGAGCGAGCTCCCCTTTCACTTTCCGAGAAAGACCAACACTTGTCTATGTTCCACTTGAAAAGTTAGATCGTACGCTGACTGTTCGCTTTGGTGAGCGCGTGGCGTTTGATTATGCAAAGCTTGCTCTAAAAGTTCCATCTGCATATCAAGCTAACGAATTAATGTTGCATTCAGCGGTTCACTCGTCGCAAGGAAACGTGTCGGCTAAGTTAAGCAGTATAGATAATAGCCAAACCGAGATCATACCTGGCGAGTCAATTGAGTTAGAATTTGATGCATCACCTTTACCTGATAACATGAAGCGAGATTTTATGTTGGTTTCTCACGGTCGATACGATCATATCAATCCTATAAATTCTGAGAAACCAACGGCATTTTCACTCGCTCAAAACCATCCTAATCCTTTTAACCCAATAACGCTGTTTAGCTATGTTTTGCCACAGGATGTGCATGTTACACTGAGGATATTTAATACGTTGGGAGAGCAAGTTGCTATACCTGTGGATGAATTCCAGTCTGCAGGACATAAGTCCATTAGTTTTGATGCAAGCAACTTGCCAAGCGGTATTTACTTCTATCGCTTGCAAGCTGGTAAGTTTACAGACATCAAAAAGATGGTTTTAATGAAATAGTATCATATGATACCAGGTGTAGGCTGGTTTTAGATACCAGAGAAAAACGTGCCATCAGTCGTCAGGCGGAATGAGATCAAGATACTGTTTGACGACTGAAGGTGCA
>Ga0247727_10000679_pt1 | contig 83633 bp, 70 predicted proteins | sample WisWelCaveWW1625_FD_202498 | JGI IMG/M metagenome (GOLD analysis project Ga0247727, IMG submission 202498) | Biofilm microbial communities from Wishing Well Cave, Virginia, United States - WW16-25 | ecosystem: Environmental > Aquatic > Deep subsurface > Groundwater > Cave microbial mat | place...
CGGTAGCTCTCGACGCACCTACAGCAAGAGGTCGACGGGGAGGCCGCGGACCTCGTGGCCGTCGCGGCCCGTCACGCTGTCGGCGACGAACAGCGCGTCGAGGACCGCTGCTTCGGTCGCGTCGACCGCCGCTTCGAAGAGCGCGTCGAGCGCGCCATCGGATTGGCGCGCCACGACGATCTGCGTGCCGCGTTCGTCGCGGTCGACGCGTGCCGAGGTCGAGAACGCGACGAAGATCTCACCGCTGCCGTGATGCCCGATCGATCCGACCCGTCCGAGCCCGAGGCCCGCGCGGCGAGCGAGGCGCTCGCACTGTGTTGCCGTCAACGGTGCGTCGGTCGCGAGCACCACGATGCAGCTCCCCCTCGCGTCCGGCTGGTCGCCGCGCCCATAACCCGCGTCGACGAGGCGGGGTCCTACCACTGCGCCAGCGATCGTGAGACGTGCCAGCTCGCCGAAGTTGGCGAGAACGAGGGCACCGACGATCCCAGAGCCCGTGACGCGCGACGCCGTACCGATCCCACCCTTGCAGCCGAAGCAGGTCATCCCCGCGCCGGCGCCGATTGCGCCGCTCGGCGGCAAATCGCCGGTTGCCGAGTCGAGCGCGGCGCGCGCGACAGCCGGCGTGATCGCAAAGCTGCGGGCGTCGTGCAGCCAGCTGTCGTCGCACTCTCCGACGACCGGGATCACCACGTCGTCGACACCGACCTCGGCCGACGCCGCGACCATCGCGTCGACGATTCCCTGATACGCCGCGCCCACGCCCATCGTGTTCGTGAGGAGGATCGGGGTCTCGATGAGGCCCCATTCGCGAATACCGATCGAGCCCGTCAACTCGCCTGCACCGTTCAACACCGCCACGCCCGCCGTCGCAGGGTGCGCGAACTGGATCGCGAGGTCGTCGGGCAGGATCGCGGTGACGCCGCTGCGAGCCACGAACGGATCGTCGTGCCACACCGTCGCATGCCCGACTCGCACGCCGACGTCGGTGATCGCGTCGTGCGGGCCCGGCGGCAGGCTCCCGATGACGACACCGAGGTCGCGCGGACGCGCTCGTGGTGCCGGGGGCGACACGTCGGCCACGGCGGGCACGGTACCGTGCGCCCTGTGGCCCGGTTCGAGATGCCGGTGGTGTGGGATGAACGCCATCGGGGCCATCGCGACATCACCGGGGTCTTCCTCGGGCTTCCGGTCGCGGGCGACGAGGAACCCGACCGCGCCGACGCGCTGCGGGCCGTGCTCGAAGGAGCCGGCGCGCCGATCGTCACCGCAACCGACCACGGCGACCACCCGTTGCACGCGGTGCACGATCCGGAGTTCGTCGAGTGCCTCGCCACCGCACACACCCGGTGGGTCGACGAGGGCCACACCAAGGATCCGGGGCAGCCACTCGTCGTTCCGTATGTGTTCACGCCTGCCGGTCTCACACGCGGCGGCCGCGCGCGCAGGCCGGCCGCCGTGCGGGCCGACATCGGGCGGTTCGCATCCGACACGATGACGCCGCTGGCCGCAGGAACGTTCGTCGCTGCGCGCGCAGCCTTCGACGCCGCGTTGACCGCGTGCGACGTGGTGACAGCCGGGGCGCGCGCCGCCTACGCAGCCGTTCGTCCTCCCGGGCACCACGTCGGCCGCGACTTCTTCGGCGGCTCGTGCTACCTGAACAACGCAGCGGGCGCGGCGGAGTATCTCCGCCGCCTCGGGTACCCACGCGTCGCGGTCGTCGACATCGACGCGCACCACGGCAACGGCACGCAATCGATCTTCTACGATCGCCCCGACGTGTGGTTCGGTTCGGTGCACATCGATCCCGGTGCCGGGTGGTACCCGCACTTCGTCGGGTTCGCCGACGAACGCGGGGAAGGCGACGGCATGGGGACGAACCACAACCTCGTGTTGGCCGAGGGAGCCGGCGACGCTGAATGGGTGGACGCGGTCGCGACCCTCTGCGCGCTCGCGGCTGTCTTCGAACCGCAGGCGCTCGTCGTCTCGCTGGGCGTCGACGCCGCGGCAGAGGACCCCAACAGCCCGCTGCTCGTGAGCGACGCCGGCTTTCGCGTCGCCGGCGCGGCGATCGCCGGGCTCGCCATCCCGACCGTGTTCGTCCAGGAAGGCGGGTACGTGGTCGATCGGCTCGGAGGCTTCGTGCTCTCGGTTCTCGAGAGCTTCGAGCGCGGCGCATGAACGAACCACGTTCGATCACGTTCGATCGCATCGCCGATCGTTACGACGAGACGCGGGGCGGGTTGCTGCGCGGCGGCGATTTCGCCAACGCGATCGCGCCGCGCCTCTCGCCGGGTTCGCGCATCGTCGAGCCGGGTGTTGGCACGGGAGCGGTCGCCCTCCCGCTCACCGAACGCGGCTTCGACGTGGTCGGCTTCGACCTCGCGCCGGCGATGCTCGCGCGCGCGCACCACCGTCTCGGTCACCGTGTCGGGCTCACCGACGTGCAACGCTTGCCCGTGAAGACGGCCGGTGCCGACGCAGCCGTCACCGTGTGGGTGCTGCACGTTGTTGCGTCACCCGAGAAGCTCGTCGGCGAGATCGCGCGGATCCTGCGACCCGGCGGGACGTGGTGCGCGATCTCCGCCGACGCGGTGCACGAGCCCGACGACATCGTGCCGGTGAAGCACGAGCTCGACATCGCCCTCGGCCGGTTCCGCGACGCACCCGAACGGGTGGCCCGTTGGGCCGCCGGCGCGGGGCTGACGCTCGTGGAGGACACCAGCACGACACCGTGGGTCCACGAACAGTCGCCGGAGGATCTCGTGCGCGACATCGAGTCGCGCGTGTGGTCCGGTTGTTGGGACCTGACCGACGAGCGATGGGAGGCGATCGTCGTCCCCGCGATCGACGCGTTGCTGGCGCTGCCCGAGCCGGCGCGCAAACGCCGAAGAATCGCGGCACATCCCCTTCAAGTCTTCGAACAGGCATGACGATCGCCGGCTCCGACGTCGTGGTCGTCGGTGGCGGGCACAACGGCCTGGTCGCCGCGGGGCTGCTTGCCAAGCGGGGCGCGCGTGTGACGGTGCTCGAACGGCGGCCGAACGTCGGCGGCGCGGCGGTCACCGAGCAGCCGTGGGGTCCCGACTACCGGATGAGCGCCCTCAGCTACGTCGTGAGCATGTTGCCGCCGACCGTGCACCGCGAGCTCCAGCTCGAACGGTTCGGTTACAAGATCCATCCCCAACACGGCTACTTCGCCGCGTACCGCGACGGCCGCTTCCTGCAACTCCCCGACGATGTGCAGCGCCGTCACGAGCAGATCTCGAAGTTCTCCACCAAGGACGCCGACGCGTACGACCGGTGGACGGCATGGCTCGGCGGCCTCGCCGGCACGCTCGCCCCACTGCTCGCGACGGTGCCGCCGAAGCTCGGCTCGAAGCGTCCGCGTGATCTGATCGACCAGGCGATGCTGGCCTGGCGGCTCCGCGCTGCCGATGAGCAGCAGGTCGGCGACATCACCCGGTTGTTCACGATGAGCATCGCCGATCTGCTCTCGGAGTACTTCGAGTCTCCGCACCTGCAGGGGCTGCTGTCGGTGTCGGGGATCATCGGAACGTGGGCGGGCCCGCGCAGCGCCGGTACGGCCTACGTGATGGCGCATCACCAGATCGGCGACATCGGCGACGGGCAGATGAGCGCGTGGGGATTTCCCGAGGGCGGCATGGGTCGCGTCGCCGACGCGCTGCGCGCGGCGGCAGAGCACTTCGGCGCGACCGTACGCACCGACGCCACCGTCGCGCGGATCGACGTGCGCGACGGTCGCGCCACCGGCGTCACGTTGGAGTCGGGCGAGTCGATCGCGGCGCAGGTCGTCATCGCGGCAACGCACCCGAAGATCACCTTCTTGGAACATCTCGACCGGCGCGATCTCCCACACGACTTCGTGGAGTGCATCGAGCGGTGGAAGACGCGCAGCGGAACGGTCAAGGTGAACCTCGCCCTCGATCGTCTGCCCGACTTCCGAGCGAAGCGGGGGTTCGATCCCGAGGTCCATGGCGGCACGATCGTGCTCGGCGAGACCCTCGACGAGATCGAGGGCGCGTTCCAGGACGCGGTCGCGGGGCGTTGCGCCCTCACACCGTTCGCCGACGTCTGTATCCCGTCCGTGTTCGACCGCACGCTGGCCCCGGAGGGCAAGCACGTGATGTCGATGTTCACGCAGTGGGTTCCGAGCGGCTACGCGTCCGAGCCGCACACGACCGAGCTCGATGCCTACGCCGACCGGGTCATCGAACGCATGGAGGTGATCGCGCCCGGATTCACGGATTCGATCCTGCACCGGCAGGTGATCGGACCGCACGAGATGGAGACGACGTACGGGTTGCTCGGCGGCAACATCTTCCACGGCGAGCTGTCGGCGAACCAGATGTTCCACATGCGGCCTGCACCCGGCTACGCCGACTACCGGACGCCGATCGCCGGCCTCTACCAGGCCGGCTCGGCCACCCACGGTGGCGGCGGGGTCACCGGCATTCCGGCGCTCAACGCAGTGACCGAGATCGTGCGCGACCAGCGCAGCGGGCTGCTCGCAACGTTGCGCGGGCGCCGGCGCTCGTAACGAATGCGCCGTCGCGGTCGAACGCGTTCCAGGGGCGCCTTGACATCACGACCGGCACGTGCGGATCATGCGCCGCCGATCGCAGACGTCGCGGCCGGCGGGAGGGGATCACCCATGGCACGCAACGTCCGTCGCCGCACCACCGCTGCGCTCATCGCAGCGGGCGCGCTCGCCGTCAGCGCCCTCACGGGCCCAGCCGCGCAAGGACAGGCCGACGAGAAGATCACGTTCACCGTCGGTGTGAGCCAGGAGATCGACAGCTTGAACCTGAGCATCGGGTTGCTCGTCGTCGACTACGAGGTCTGGAACCTGCAGTTCGCCGCGCTCACCGAGCTGTCGGACGAGGACTTCTCGCCGCTGCCGGGTCTCGCCGAGAGTTGGACGACTTCCGAGGACGGGCTGACGTGGACGTACTCGCTGCGCGAGGGACTCCAATGGTCCGACGGCGAGCCGCTCACCGCCGACGACGTCGTCTACTCGATCGAGCGGCCGCGCGACGAGGAATGGGCCTGCTGCTACGAGATCATCAAGAACCTCGAAGCGAGAGCGATCGACGCGCGCACGGTCGAGGTGATCACGTCGGTCCCCGATCCGAAGTTGCCGGGTCTCGGCTACGTGATCCCGAAGCACATCTACGAGCCGATCGATACCGAGGCGCTCGCCGACTACAAGGCCGAGGATGGCATCGGCAGCGGGCCGTTCGTGCTCACCGACCACAACCCCGGCGAGTCGTGGCGCATGGAGCGAAACGAGCTCTGGTACGGCGAGGAGCCGTACATCGACGAGATCATCTTCCGCTATTTCGCCGACCCCGACCAGATGGTCACAGCGCTCGAGAACGGCGAGGTCGACGCGATCGACAGCGTCGACGAGGACCTCATCGAATCGACCGAGGCGAACGCGGACCTCGTCGTCGTCGAGGGAGGACAGGGTGGCTTCAGCCACGTCGGCATGAACACCGGCGACGGGCTCGGCGATCAGCACCCTGCGCTCGCCGACAGGGAAGTGCGCCAGGCGATCAACAGGGCGATCAACCGCGAGGTGCTGCTCGACGAGGTCGCCGGCGGCCGGGGCACGGTCGGTACGGTGATCGGCGCCGGCGCGTCGAACATCTGGGAGCCGGAGATCGCTCCCGAGGACCTGTTCACGTTCGATCCGGATGCAGCGAACCAGCAGCTCGACGACGCCGGCTACCTCGACACCGACGGCGACGGTGTTCGCGAGATGCCCGACGGCACGAACCCGCTGAACTTCCGGCTCCACATCCGGGCCGACACGCCCTCAGACGAGGAGAAGGCCCAGTTCATCGGGCCCTGGCTCGCCGACATCGGCATCGACACCGAGGTCCTCGTCGCGACCGAAGACGAGCTGACGGCGATCCTGGGCCGTGGCGAGTTCGACATGTTCACCTGGGGATGGGTGCCGTTCGTCGATCCGAGCGGCATGCTCTCGTCGCTGATCTGCGATCAGGTGACCGTCGATCCCGACGAGCCGCTCTACAACGACGCGAACTGGTGCAACGAGGAGTTCGACCGCCTCTACGAGGAACAGAACCAGGAGCTCGACCGCGAGCGGCGCGTCGAGATCGTGCATGAGATGCTCCGCCTGTTCTACGAGGAAGCGCCGTACGTCGTGCTCTACAAGGCCAACGACATCAGCGCGTATTCGAAGGAATGGACGGGCTTCATCCGCCAACCCGCCGACACCGGCCCGATCCTGTTCACGAACAGCTCGCACTCCTATCTCACGATCCGCCCCGTCGACGTGCCCGCTCGCGACGGTGACGGTGACGGTGACGCCACGCCCGCCACCGACGCGAAGGACGGCGATGGCGGCGGCCTGTCCACCGGTGTGATCGTCGGTGGAGTGCTCGGCGCGGGCGCGATCGGCGCGATCGCGATCGCCTCGGCGATGGCCGGTCGGCGGCGGCGATCGGAGGACCGCGAGTAGCACACGCGCCGGCCGCACGGCGAGGGATCCAGCACCGCGATGACGCTCCGGACGATCCTCCGGCGGTCGCTGCTCGCCGTCGTCACGCTGTTCATCACCGTGCTGCTCAACTTCTTGTTGCTCCGCGTCGTGAGGACCGACCCGGTGGCGACGATGACGCGCGGGCGCAAGGTGTCGGCAGAGAAGCGGGCCGAGCTGCGTGAGAAGTTCGGGCTCGACGACTCGACCGTCGTGCAGTTCCTCAAGTACCTGAAGGAGCTGCTGAAGGGCAACCTCGGCTACTCGTTCCAGACGGGGCGCCCCGTGACAACAGAGATCTTCAGCAAGATCTGGCCGACGATCTCGCTCATCGGCATCTCGACGTTGCTGTCGGCGATCATCGGCATCTGGCTCGGGATCCGGGCGGGCTGGCGACCGGGCAGCGCCTTCGATCGCCTCTCGACGGGTACGACGATGCTCTTCTACTCGACGTCGGACGCGTTCCTCGGCCTGCTCCTCGCCTATCTCTTCACGTCGAGGTTGCAGTGGTTCCCGACGGGCGGCATCGTCGACCCGCGTAGCGACGCGGTCGGCCTGCAGAAATTGTTCGAACAACTGCATCACATGGTGCTGCCCGCGACGGTGCTGACGGTCGGCTACCTCGGCCAGTACTCGCTCGTGATGCGCGCGTCGATCCTCGAGACCAGCAAGGAGGACTTCCTCACGCTCGCAAGGGCGAAGGGCTCGACCGACGACTACGTGCGGCGGCGCCACGCTGTCCCCAACGCCATGCTCCCCTCGATCACGCTCACCGCGCTGAGCATCGGCTACGTGCTCGGCGGTTCGATCGTCATCGAGACGCTGTTCACCTGGCCGGGGCTCGGGCTCGCGTTCTCGCGGGCCCTCGGCGCCCAGGACTTCCCGATGCTCCAGGGGTTGTTCCTCGTCTCGAGCGCGAGCGTCATCGTGCTGACGCTCCTCGCCGACCTGCTGTACGCGCGTCTCGACCCGCGGGTGAGGATCGCATGACGGCGCCCGGCGCGGCGCAGGCCCCTTCGGCCCAGACCCCGTCGGCCCCGATCCCGTCGGCCCCGATCCCGTCGGCGCGGGGCCTCGCGTGGGCGCGGCGGCGACGCAGTGTCGGGATCTTCTGGGCAGAGTTCCGTCGCAGCCGCGCGGGGATGATCGGCCTCGCCGTCCTGATCGTGAGCGCCCTGGTCGCGCTCCTCGCGCCGTTGCTCGTCGACTATGGCGACACCGTGCCGATCAACACGATCAGCAACCCCGAACGCGACCCGCCAAGCTTCGACTTCCCGCTCGGCACCGACGACAAGGGACGCTCGATGATCGCGCTCCTCGTGTGGGGCGCACGGACGAGTCTGTTGGTCGGCCTCGTCGCCGCGACCCTCTCGATCGTGATCGGTGCGGCGGTCGGCATCGCCGCCGGCTACTTCGGCGGCTGGATCGATCAGGTGCTCAGCCGGATCGAGGAGGCGTTCCTCGTCATCCCGACGATCCCCCTCGCGATCGTGATGGTCGCCGTGCTGAACCGCGACCTCACGACGATCATCTTCGTCATCGGCATCACGTCGTGGGCGGGGAGCGCGCGTTTGATCCGCGCCCAGACACTGACGGTCAAGGAGCGGTTGTACGTCGACCGCGCGCGGGCGCTCGGTGCCGGGAGCTGGCACATCGTCACCCGGCACCTGCTCCCCAACGTCATGCCGATCATCCTCGCCAATCTCACCTTGACGGTGCCGTCCGCGATCCTGAGCGAAGCGACCCTCAGCTTCCTCGGCATCGGCCCGTTCGAGGGGATCTCGTGGGGAAAGACGCTCCAGGCCGCGGCGACCGCCAGCGCCGTCAAGCTCGGCAACTGGTGGTTCTTCCTCCCGGCGGGGCTGGCGATCACGACGGTCGTCCTCGCGTTCACGATGGTGGGCAACGCCATCGAGCAGGTGCTGAACCCGAAGCTGCGGGAGCGCTGACCGTGGATCTGTCGGTGCGCGATCTCCACGTCACCTACCGCACCCGGACCGGTGGCGTGCCGGCGGTTCGCGGTGTGAGCTTCGACCTCACGTGGGGGCAATCACTCGGGATCGCCGGGGAATCGGGTTGCGGCAAGTCGACCCTGGGGGCCGCGCTGTTGCGGCTGCTCCCCAAGGACGCCACCGTCACCGGCGAGGTGCTGCTGAATGGTGAGGACGTCTACGCGATGACGTTCGGGCGGCTGCGCGCGGTGCGATGGACGGAGTTCGCGATCGTGTTCCAGGGTGCGCTCCACGCGTTGAACCCTGTGCGCGAGATCGGGTGGCAGATCGGCGAAGCCATCGAGCTGCACGATCGCGACCTCGGCCGGAAGGAAATCCGCGCGCGGATCAGCGAGCTGCTCGAACAGGTCGGTTTGCCCGGCCGGCGCGCGACCGACTACCCGCATCAACTGTCCGGCGGGCAGCGACAACGAGTGATGATCGCGATGGCCCTCGCGTGCCGGCCTCATCTGCTCATCGCCGACGAGCCGACGACCGCGCTCGACGTGATGGTCCAGGCGCAGGTGCTCGAGCTGCTCCAGGAGCTGCGCGTCCAACAACAGCTCGGCATGATCTTCATCACCCACGATCTCTCGCTGCTCACCTACGTGTGCGAACGAATCGCGGTCATGTACGCGGGCCGGATCGTCGAGGAGGGTCCCAGCGACGAGGTGTTCGAGTCACCGGTCCACCCGTATTCGGCCGCACTGTCGGCCGCGTTCCCGACGATCGGGGACCATTCGTCTCGCATGGCGCCGACCGGCCTCGCAGGCGATCCGCCCGATCCGACCGACCTGCCGTCGGGCTGCTCCTTCTCGCCGCGCTGCCCGCGGGTCGAGGCGCGCTGTCACGAGATCGACATCGAGCTCCAAGACGCCGGCCCGCGACGGCGAGCGGCGTGCATCCACGCTGCTGCCGGAGTCGAAGCCGGAGCAGAGACATGACCGGTGTGCTGCTCGAGGTCGACGATGTGCACGTGCAGTACCGCCAGCACGGCATCGTCGCTCGGGCGGTCGACGGGGTGAGCTTGGATGTCGGGGCTGGCGAGGTGGTCGCGCTCGTCGGTGAATCGGGCTGCGGCAAGACGACGCTCGCGCGATCGATCATGGGGCTCGCGAAGCCGGTGAGCGGGAAGGTGCGATTCACCGGCGAGGTCGTCGGCGGGCGCCGCCTGCGCGCCTACCGCCGCAAGGTGCAGATGATCTTCCAGGATCCGACCGGCGCCCTCAACCCGCGCCACACGATCTACGAGGCGGTCGCGGAAGGCCTGCGCGTGCACAGGATCCGGGGCGACGAGCCCGCGCTCGTCGCGGCCGCCCTGGCGCGCTGCGGGCTGCGACCACCGGAGCGTTTCTTCACGCGCTACCCGCACGAGGTCTCGGGTGGTCAGCGGCAACGCGTCGTGATCGCCGGTGCGATGGCGCTCGATCCGCAGCTCCTCGTCGCCGACGAACCGGTCGCGTCGCTCGACGCCTCGGTGCGGGGAGAGATCCTGAAGCTGCTCCGCGACCTCGTCGACCAGCAAGGCCTCGGGCTCCTCGTGATCACCCACGATCTCGGGCTCGCCTGGAACATCGCCGACCGCATCGCGGTGATGTACCTCGGGCGGATCGTCGAGCTCGGACCGTGCGAGCAGATCCTCGAGCACCCCAGGCATCCGTACACGAAGGCGCTGCTGTCGGTCGTGCCGGAGGCGAAGCAGATGGAGCAGCAGATCCTCGTCGGCGAGACGCCCGATCCGAAGCTGATCCCCGCAGGGTGCCGCTTCCATCCGCGGTGCCCCCTCGTGCAGAGCGGTGAGGCGGAGCGGCTCGGCGTCCTCGGCCGGTGTCAGACAGAGGATCTCGGCCTCGTCGACGCCGCCCAGGGGCACGCTGTCGCGTGTCACGCCGTCTCCGCGCAACAACATTGAGTCAACCGCACGTCACCATGCAACGCGCGTGACTCAACGTTTCCGCTATTGGAGCCGGCGCGGGATCGTGCGCTCCCACCGGCGCGCTGCGAAGGGCTCGCCGTCGCACGTGACGTCGACCTCGATGACGACGCGATAGGTGGTGGCATCGGACTCGATCTCCAGCCGCGCGGTCGACGTCACCGCTGCTTGCGGCCACGTGATCGCGACACCGGCAGTCGCGTGCGCGGCGCCGCGCCACGGCTCGACGATCGATGTCGTGACGCGGCCCTCGTAGTGGTCCTCGTAGTGCCCGTCGAAGTCGACCGGACCGCGCGAGCCGTGCGCGACCGCCGCGTTGATCTCCCGACGTAACACGTCGTGCTCGATCCGCCAGGTCGTCTCGTCCTCGTCACCGTTGTCGTCTGGCGCGGGCGCGGGGCCCGAGCGGCCGACGCCGTGCGCGTCGACGAACACAGGACGCTCGTTGACCGGCGACGGACCGTGGAGCACCGGGAGCACGAGCCGCGTCGCGGCGAGGTCGATCTCGACGGGTTCCGCGGTCGGTGCCATCCAGGTGTTCGGCCAATCGCTCCCGCTGATCGCCACCCGGATGGTGTGATCACGGGGAAAGACCCACGAACCCGCCTCGAGCTCGACCGTCACGTCGTACCACGTTCCAGCAACGAGCGGCTGCGGATGCGCCATCGAGTCGCGGTGCGCGAGATTCAGCAGGCCGCGCGCGACGAGCGCGCTGGTGCCGTCGGGGAACACCGAGTTGAGCTTCGCGGACAGGTACGCCACCGGCGCGACAGTTCTCACCCGCGTGTGCAGCACGGCGTGGCCGAGAACCTCGAACTGCTCGGCCACCGGCCAGTCGAGACACAACGAGAAGGCGTCATCGGCACGCTGGTCGATCGGCTGTCCCCACGGCAGCGCGCCGGCACACGAGATCCAAGCCGTCCAACCAACACCACCACGCGTCGCGACCTCAGCGATCCCTGACGCCGTCGGGAGCAGCTCGCGCTCGACGAGCCGCGCCGGCGGCCACCTGGGCTCGTACCGCCATTCGCCCGCGTGTTCCGCGAGATCCGGCTCGGGCCTCGTCGCGTGCTTGGCGAACAGGCGGATCGGCGGCTCGGCATCGACACCGTTCGGTTCGCCGCGCAACCACCGGTCCCACCAGCGCAGCATCTCGGGGACGAGGTCGAGGTGCGGGCCCGGGAGGGAAGACGCCGTCGACATGTGGCTCCACGGCCCGAACAGCAACGCCTTCGGGCATTGCAAACGCTCGAAGGTACGGAACGAGTTGTTGCGGTACCCATCGGCCCAACCGGCGACGATCATCGTCGGGCACTCGATGCGCTCGTAGCCGTTGTTTCGGAGCGGGCCGCTTGCCGCGGCCCGGAGCGACCCGTTCCGCCAGTAGGACCCGTCGACCTGCTCGTCGAGCCAGCGAAGCAGCCATGGTGGCGTGACCTCGAGGCGCTGTCGCCACAGCTCCTTCCAACCTTCGCCGTAGACGGCCGGCACCGGCGGCAGCGCGTTGAACGCGTTCATGTAGTGGCAGTAATCGATGAGGTCGATGCCCTTGAGCGCGCCGCCCATGAAGTGAACGTCGTCCGTGTAGCGGTCGTCGGTCGCGTAGATGGCGATGACGGCACCGAGCGCCGGTGGCCGGCGCGCGGCGAGCTGCAACGAGTTGAAGCCCGAATAGCTCGTGCCGTACATACCCACGGCACCGCTCGACCAGCGCTGCATTGCGAGCCACTCGATCACTGCTTCGAGATCCCGCTGCTCACGCTCGGTGTACTCGTCGAGCGCGATGCCCTCGGAGCTGCCGGTACCGCGCACGTCGACGCGTGCGACGTTGTAACGACCGAGCTCGGCGAGTCGCCGATATTCCGAGCGGTAGGCCAGCGTCGCATCGTCCTTTCGGTACGGCAACGCCTCGAGGATCACCGGCTGTGCCGCGGCGCCCGCCGCGCGATACAGCGTGGCGGCGAGGCGAACCCCGTCGTCCATCTCGATCCATGTCCGCTCGTCGCTCATACGTCCCCGGTCGTTCGAGTCAGCACGACTCTAGAATCCGCGCATGCCGCAGGGGCTCGAACCGTCGCTCGGTCGTGCCGCCTATCTCGATGACGAGGTGTGGGACCGCGAGCGCGAGGTGATCTTTGCTCGCGAATGGTGCGCGGTCGGGCGCACCACCGATGCGGCCGGCTCGGGAGACTTCTTCGTCGTCGACCTCGCAGGCGAGTCGCTCCTCCTGCTGCGCGACGATGGCGGAGTGCTGCACGCGTTCTTCAACGTGTGCCGGCATCGCGGGGCGCAGCTCGTCGAGCCCGACACGCCGGGCACCGGGCGCGTGGCCGGCGCGATCCGTTGCCCGTATCACGGCTGGACGTACGGCCTCGACGGCACGTTGCACCGCGCGCCGTTCGTCGAGGTCGACGCCTCGCAGTTCTCCCTCCATGAGGCGGGCTGCACAGAGTGGGGCGGGTTCGTCTTCGTGTGCCTCGAGCCGGCCGGGCGGCCGCCGCTGGACGACCAACTCGGTCCGATTCCCGACCGGGTCCGGCGCTACCCGCTCGCCGAGCTGGGGCTCGGCGCGCGCATCGAGTACGACGTCGCGGCCAACTGGAAGGTGCTTGCCGAGAACTACAACGAGTGCTACCACTGCGGCTCGGTGCACCCGGAGCTGTGCGAGGTCGTCCCTGCGTTCCGGCGCGGCGGCGGCCGTCATCTCGACTGGGATGCAGGTATCCCGCACCGCGACGGCGCCTGGACGTTCACCCCTTCGGGGACGTCGTCGCGAGCCCCCTTCCCCGACCTCGACGCCGACGAGCGCGTGCGCCACAAGGGCGAGCTCGTGTACCCCAACTTCTTCCTCAGCCTCGCTGCCGAGCACGTCGCCGCGTTCTACCTCTTCCCCAACGGGCCGCACAGGACGCGGGTCGTCTTCGATGCCTTGTTCCACCCGGACGCGATCGCGGCCGCCGACTTCGACCCGAGCGACGCCGTCGATCTCTGGGACCTCACGAACCGGCAGGACTGGTCCATCTGCGAGCGAGTGCAACGCGGGATGCGGTCACGGGTGTGGCAGCACGGTTGGTTCGCACCGATGGAAGACCTGAGCCTCGACATCCGCGACTGGTACTCGCAACGGATGCCGGGCTCTTGATCGACGCAGACATCATCGTCGTCGGCTGCGGGGGGATCGGCAGCGCCGTTGCGTATTGGGGCGCCCGGCGCGGCGTCTCGGTTCTCGGGTTCGAGCAGTTCGGCTTCGGTCACGACCTCGGCGCGTCACACGATCACAGCCGCATCATCCGCCTCTCGTACCACACACCGCACTACGTCGAGCTGTCGCGCCTCGCATACGGCGCGTGGGAAACGGTCGAGTCGGAGTGCGGCGAGGAGCTGGTCGTACGGTGCGGCGGGCTCGACCTGTTCCCGGCACGGTGTGCGATCCCGCCCGACGACTATCGCAGCTCGCTGGCGGCTTGTGGCGTGCCCTTCGAGTGGTTGGACGCGATCGAGATCAGGGCGCGCTGGCCACAGTTCTCGATCGCCGACGACGTGCGCGGTCTGTACCAGGAAGATGGAGGGATCGTGGCCGCCGCGACAGCCGTTGCGGCCCATCAGCGGCTGGCCCGCGATCATGGTGCCGAGCTGCGCGACCACGCTCCCGCGAGGTCCGTGCGGGAGGTCGCCGGCGAGGTCGAGGTCGTTGTCGACGGCACCGCGCACCGCGCAGGCGCGGTCGTCATCGCCGCCGACGCGTGGGTCAACTCGCTGCTCGACGCTCCCCTGCCGATCACGGTGCTGCGCGAGCAGGTCACCTACTTCGAGTCGCCGGCGCCGGAAGCGTTCGAGATCGGCCGCCTTCCGGTGTGGATCTGGATGGACGAGCCGAGCTTCTACGGCTTCCCTACCTACGGCGAGGGCGCATGCAAGATCGCGCAGGACTGCGGCGGGCACACGACGACCGCCGACGGCCGTTCGTTCGATCCCGACGACGCCGAGCTCGCCAGGGTCGACGAATTCGCGCGCCGCTTGTTCGGCACCGCGGTCGGCGACCAGCTCGTCACGCGCACGTGCCTCTACACGCTGACCCCCGACCGCGACCTCGTGTTGGACCGAGTTCCCGGGTGCGAACGGGTGTGGGTCGTGCAGGGCGCCGCCCACGCGTACAAGTTCGCATCGGTGCTCGGGCGGCTGCTGGTCGAATGTGCGCTCGACGGTGACTGCACGATCGACCGCCAGCCATTCCGCATCGACCGCCCCGCCCTCACCGACCCTGCCTTCACCCCCACATGGCTGGTGTAGATGCGTCGGCGCTCAAGTGGGTTTGCGGTAGACCGAGACGTGCGTCGCGCTCGCGCTCGTGAACGGCTCGCCGTGCCAACCCCCGTGTCGGGCCTCGAGCGCGAGCCCTGCCACCCGCGCCATGAGATCCAGCTCGCTCGGCCACGCGAACCGCAAGCTCACCGGCAACATCTCCACGGGCTGCCCCTGTCGGAGGACCACGTGCTGCGCGTCGAGCCGCTGCTCGACGGGGTCGTACTCCGTGACGTCGATGTACACCTCGTCCATCGCGACGCGGGTCGCGCTGGTCCGCTGATCGCGATCGAAACGCGTCAGGTCGGGTACGAACGCCTCGATCAGGAACCTGCCGCCGGGGTGCAGCGCACGTGCGACGTTCTCGAAGCACCGGACCTGGTCTGCTTGGGTGAGGATGGCGAAGAACGTGTTGAACACGACGTAGACGAGCGCGTACGGCCCACCCGGCGTGACAACGTCGGCCATGTCGCCGATCGCGATCATGACGGCGTCGCCCGACGGTTTCGCCTGCATCCGCCTCACCATCGCCCTTGACGCGTCGAGCCCGTGCACCTCGATGCCGCGCGCCGCGAGCGGCAGCGCGACCCGACCGGTGCCGATCCCGAGCTCGAGCGCAGGTCCTGCTCCTGCAAGCTCCGCCAGCAAGTCGACGCCGACGACCTGCCGGACGACCTCAGGGCGCTCGTCGTAGACCGCAGCGACGCGATCACCGTAGGTTTCTGGTTCGTAGCGTTCCATCCGCGCAATCACAACACGAACGTCACGCCGCCCGCCACCGAAATCTTGGAGCCGATGCGAGTCTCGCCTGCGGGCCACGATCGCGACCTTGCAACAAAGGTGAGCGCGGCGCAGACTGCGACCATGACCGTGGCGGAGATCACCCAAAGTCGCGACCTGTTCCTCGACACCCGCGGCGACGTCGTCCGCGCGAGCTGGCATCGCGAAGAACGTACGGTCGTGCTCAGCTTGTGGCGCGACGGCGAGTGCCGGGCAACGACACCGATCGACGTGCCGACCGCGGCGCGGCTCTCGGCGTTCCTGCTCGCCTCGGTCGCCGACGCTGCCCGCTGAACCGCGTCACGCCGCCGCTCGCCCGAGCGCGATCAGCAGCCGAGCTTCGACCTCCGCGGGACGCCCGACGACGTCCTCCCACGTGAGGTGCAGCACCCGCCAACCCGCCGCCTCCAGCGCCGCGACCCTGCGCCGATCGCGTTTCCACTGCAAACGATTGCCGTGCCAGGCGAAACCGTCGCACTCGACAACGAGACGGTGTACCTCGAACGTGAAGTCGACGAAGTAGCGCTCGCCGTCCGCGCCGCGGATCGGGAGCTGGCGCCGGTACGGCGGTAACGCCAGAGACTCGAGCAACCGCCGGGTCTTCACCTCGAGTCGGTACTGCACCGCCGGCTGACCGGAATGCACGGCGATGTACTTCCGCACCCGCTCTGCACCCCGGCGCCGCCCGAGGAGCTCGAATCGCCGTTGCAGAACGGTGATGGTCATCAGGCCCATGCGCCGGGCGCTCTCACCCGCGGCTTCGAACGCCTCGTCGTCGAGCACCGCGGCGAGGTCGAGCACCGTCCGTGCCGCGGACGTGCACGGGATCGCGTCGACGATCCGACGATCGATCGCCGGCAGCTCGGCCGTGCGGTGGAGTTGCAGATCGCTGCCAGCGTTGCGCCCCCGGCTCATCGCTCGCGGCATCGCGAGGTGCAGCGCGGCCGACCAGCGCCCGTCGAGCCGGAGCAATCGGGCGGCGGTCGAATGCGAGAGCGCGGCGGGCTCGCCGAGCCACAGTGTCGCCGCCTTGGCTCGCTGGCGGGCGCTGCGCGTCGACCCGCGCACGCGCCAGACGGTCGGATACATCCGCTCGATCGTCGCCAAGGCCGATTGCTCCCACAGCACGTGGTCCGGAAGGTCGAGCCGGCGCGCATCATCGATGCTGAACACCGAGTACTGACACTCGGCGAGCGCGAGCAACGCCGGCCACGAACGGTTCATGGGCACTTCCCCTGGAAATGGCCCAGCTCATGTGCCCACGAACGGGCGAGCGGCGAGCCGCGGCGGCCGGGCGATCGGTCGTTGACGGGGGAAGCGACCGAAACGCTACGCGCTCGCGAGCTTTTCGTCGAGCAGGCGGTTCAGCAGCTGGGGGTTACCGCGACCTTGGAGCGATTTCATCGCTTCGCCCATGAGGAACCCGCGCTTCTTCTTCTTGGCCTTGTCGTCGCCCGCGCGGTACTCCGCGACGGCATCGGCGTTCGCGTGAAGCACGGCGTCGAGCGCTGCGGAGAGCTCGTCGGCGTCGGAGACCTGCGCGACGCCTCGCGCGGCCACGATCGCCGCCGGCCACTCACCCGTCCGTAGCCCCTCGGCGAGCACGTCCTTCGCCTGGTTCCGAGAGATCGTGCCATCGGCGACGACCCCGACCAGCTCGGCCAGCCCCTCGGGGGCAAGGAGCAAGGACGCGACCGTCGCGCCAGAATCGTTCAGGAACGCGAGCAGCTCACCCGTGGCCCAGTGCACGACGTCGCGAGGCGAGCCACCCGCGAGCGCGGCGACGGCTGACTCCGCGTACGGCGCCAGGCCGGCGACATCGACGAGCACGCGCGCGTCATGGTCGCTGATCCCCCAAGAGTCGACCAGCCGATCACGCATCGCTCCGGGGAGCTCGGGCAGCGCCGCCTGCGCCGCGGCGCGCATCGTGTCGGTCGGCGCCACAGGGACGAGGTCGGGTTCGGGGAAGTACCGGTAGTCGAACGCCTCCTCCTTGGAACGCATCGAGTGTGTCCGGCCCTCGTCTTCGTTCCAGTGACGGGTCTCCTGCACGATCCGCTCGCCGGCCTCGAGGAGCTCGATCTGCCGTTTCGCTTCGTACTCCACGGCCCGACGTACCGAACGGATCGAGTTCATGTTCTTGATCTCGCAGCGCGTGCCGAAGACTCCGGACCTCACGAGCCGGACCGACACGTTCGCGTCCACGCGCATCGAGCCTTCCTCCATCTTGACGTCGGACGCCCCGGTTGCGAGGAGCAGTGCTCGCAGCTCCTCGACGTACGCCGCCGCGTGCTCTGCGGACCGCAGGTCCGGCTCGCTCACGATCTCCAGCAACGGCACGCCTGCCCGGTTGTAGTCGACCAACGAGCTGCCGGCACCGTGGATTCGGCCGGTGTCGCCGAGGTGCGTGGTCTTGCCCGTGTCCTCCTCGAGGTGCGCGCGCGTGATCCCGACGCGCACGCCGTCGACCTCGAGCCAACCACGGGTGCAGATTGGCTCGTCGTACTGGCTCGTCTGGAAGTTCTTCGGCATGTCAGGGTAGAAGTAGTTCTTCCGGTGGAAGATCGACGCCGCCGGAACGTCGCAGTGCAACGACGCGCCGACCATGAGCGCGAGCTCGACGGCTCGCCCGTTCAGCACGGGCAGGGACCCGGGCAAGCCGAGGCACACCGGGCAGACGTTCGTGTTGGGCTCCGCACCGAACCGGTTCGGGCAGCCGCAGAACAGCTTCGTGCGCGTCGCCAACTCGACGTGTACCTCGAGCCCGATCACGATTTCCCAGCTCGCGCCCGCGATCGTGCGAAGGGTCGTCCCAGTGGTTGTCCCGGCGGGGATCCCCGTGGTGCTCATGTCAGAACTTGCTCCTCCGCCGGACTCCCGGCACGCTGGCAAGGTGACCGCGCCAGACCCGAGCCGGCCAGACCCGAGCAAGTTCGCAATACGTCGCGCCGACGTGCGCAACGAGGTCACGCTGGCGTACGTGCACGAGGGCGTCGGGGGCTACCCCGTGGTGCTCGTGCACGGCTATCCCGAGACGAAGCGCATCTGGTGGCGCAACATCGCCGAGCTCGCGGCGGTGGGCTTCGAGGTCATCGCGCCCGACCTGCGCGGCCACGGCGACAGCAGCCTCGCGCCCGACGGCTTCTACGACCTCGCCGCGTTCAGCAAGGACATCTACGCCCTCGTGCACGACCAGCTCGGTCACGAACGTTGCGCGGTGGTGGGCGGCGATGTCGGCGGCCTCGTGCTGTACGACATCGGGCTGCGATACCCGGGATTCGTCGACCGTCAGGTCCTGTTCAACACCCTCCCGCCGCCCCTCGATGATGTCTATGCGGAACACGGGTTGCCGGCGGATCCCCCACACGAGCTGCGCCCCACCGCCGACTACTTCGTGCGGCAGAGTCGTGAGCCGGACGCGCTGCTCGCGGAGCTCGACACACCGGCTCGACGGCGCGCGTACGTCGCGGCGATGTACCGGCAACGACTGTGGGCGTCGCCCGGAAGCTTCACCGAGGCCGACATCGACTTCATGACCGAGCCGTACGCCGACGCGGACAAGCTGCGCGCCAGCTGGGGTGTCTACGAAGGCGCCGGTGGCAACCGCCAGTTCGAGGAGCTTCCCTGTCTCTTCGAACGAACCCCGGTTCCGACGCTCCTGCTCTACGGGCCGGACGATCACGTCGTGCCGGCGAGCTTCCCGCGCAAGGCCGCCGTCGCGTGCCAGCGCGTGGTCGGGCCGCTGTACGTGCCGCACGCCGGTCACTTCCTCCAGTGGGAGCAAGCCGCGACGTTCAACGGCGCGGTCGGCTACTTCCTCGAGGGCCTGCGTCACTGAAGGCCCTGCGTCACTGAAGGCTCAGCTCGAGCGCGCGCGCGACGCGGAACATCGTCGCCTCACCGAGGGCCGGGGCGAGCACCTGCACACCGATCGGCAGCCCGTGGGCGCCGGTGCCGTACGGCACGCTGATCGCGCAGTGCCCGGCGAGGTTGGTGGGGATCGTGCACACGTCCGAGAGGTACATCGCGAGCGGGTCGGCCGTCTTCGCTCCCAGCTCGAACGCGACCGTCGGCGCCGTCGGCGACAGCAGCACGTCGAACCGCTCGTACGCGCGCGAGAAGTCGCGGATGATCAGCGTGCGCACCCGCTGCGCGCGCCCGTAGTACGCGTCGTAGTAGCCGGCCGAGAGCGCGTAGGTACCGAGCATGATTCGGCGCTTCACCTCCGCTCCGAACCCAGCGTCGCGCGTCGACGCGTTCATCGCGGCCACGTCGTCGCCATCGGTCCGGAGGCCGTAGCGCACGCCGTCGTAGCGAGCAAGGTTGGAGCTGGCTTCGGCCGGGGCGATGAGGTAGTAGGCCGACAACCCGTAGATCGTCGACGGTACCGAGACGGAATCGACCTTCGCGCCAGCCTCGCTCAACGCCTCTGCGGCGCGTTGCACGCTCGCCTGGACTTCGGGAGCGATGCCCTCCATCTCGGTGAGCTCGGTGACGACGCCTACGCGCAGGTCGTCGACGCCGCGATCGAGGGATGCCACGACGGGCTCGAGCGGCTGGGTGATCGAGGTCGAGTCGAGCGGGTCGTGGCCCCACACCGTCTCGAGGGCGATCGCCGCGTCGGTGACGTCGACGGCAAGAGGTCCGATCTGATCGAGCGACGAGGCGAACGCGACAAGCCCGTAGCGGCTGACCGCGCCGTAGGTGGGTTTGACGCCGACGACACCGCACAGCGCAGCAGGCTGGCGGATCGAACCGCCGGTGTCGGAGCCGAAACCGATCGGCGCGAAGCCTGCGGCGACGGCGACCGCGGACCCACCGGACGATCCACCTGGGACGCGCGCCGGGTCGTGGGGGTTGCGCGACGGCCCGAACGCCGAGTTCTCGGTGGAGCTGCCCATCGCGAACTCGTCGAGGTTGGTCTTGCCGACGATGACCGCCCCGGCCGCGCGTAGGCGCGTCACCACCGTCGCGTCGTATGGCGGTCGCCAGCCCTCGAGGATCCGAGACGAGCATGTCGTCGGGATGCCCCGGGTGCAGAAGTTGTCCTTCAACGCGACCGGCACGCCCGCCAGCGGCCCAGGATCGCGGCCGGCGTCGACCGCGGCGTCGACCGCGGCAGCCGCGCCTCGCGCCTGCTCCTCCGTCACGAGATTGAACGCGTGGAGCCGCGGTTCGAGCTCGGCCACACGGGCGAGATGTTCTTCGAGAACGTCGCCCGCGCGGCGCGCGCCCGTGCGGACCGCTTGGGCGAGTGCTCTCGCGGTCACGCGCGTTCGCCGAGGATCTTCGGGACGCGGAATTTCATGTCGACCACGTCGGGGGCGCTCGCCAGTACCTCGTCGCGATCCAAGGTCGCGCGTGGTACATCGTCGCGGAACACGTTGAGCAGGGGTAGTGGATGCGCCGTCGGGGGCACATCGTCGATTGCGAGCGCGGCGACGTCGTTCGCGTGATCCAGGATGACCGCGAGCTGCTCGGTGAACTCGTCGAGCTCCTGCTCGGTGAGCGCCAACCGCGCCAGGCGGGCGACGTGCTGCACGTCCGCGCGGGTCAGGCGCGGCGAGCCGTCGGACATGCTTGCGAGTCTAGGAAGCCGTTCGGCGGAGCATCGCTCGATATGGCCCAGCGGACTCGACGAGGAAGGCCTATGAGTAAGGCCTACGAGTAAGGCCTACGAGTAGGGATCGAGCGAGGTGTTGGGCAACGTCCACCAGACCTCAGGGGAGGGCGTCCATTCTGCGTCGGGGTAGATGCAATCCACGGGGCATGCCGGCAGGCACTTGTCGCAACCGCTGCACAGCTCGGTGATGATGACCACGTCGGCGCCGTGGTTGAAGATCGCCCCGAACTGCGGTGGGCAGTGCCGGAGGCAAGCGTCGCAGTTGATGCACTCGCTCATCTCGATGCGCAGCGGTGGGTTGCGCCACTTGACGTTGCGAGTGCGCGAGTCGATGCGATCCTGCCGGCTCGAGACGCCTGCAGCAGAGCGGGGAGCACGGCTCGAGGAGGCCATCGCGCAGAAGGCTAACTGGCTGCGGAGACGACGAACTGGGCCTCGCCGCGACCGGACGACGGGTCGGACGACGCGCGGACACGCCGGACGGATCGGCCGCCACGGAGCAAGCGAGAGAGTGGTGGCGAGACGGGAAGCCGCCGACGCGCGTAGTCTGCTGGCTGCGTCCAGACTGCCTTGGGGGGTTTTCGATGGTGCGCAAGGTCCGTTCGCTCGGATCGTCGTGGCTCGTTGGGCTCGCGGCGCTCGTGATGTCGCTCGGCGCGGTCGGCGCAACGGCCGCCATCAGCGGTGACCCCGACAGGCCCGGATCGCCGGACGTGCAAGTCGAGGCCGCGGGTGCGGCCACATCGACGACCACAGCGGCCGAACCGCACGCTCATGATGCGGCCACCCACGACGACAGCACCCACGACGACAGCACCCACGACGACAGCACCCACGACAACAGCACCCACGACGACAGCACCCACGACGACGCCACCCACGACGACGCCACCCACGACGACGCCACCCACGACGACGCCACCCACGACGACGCCACCCACGACGACCCGTGCGACGAGCACAGCGCGCACACCGTGAGCCGCGCTTCGACGAGTTGCCCCCGCCCCGACCCCTGCCCGGATGACCGTGGCCTTGTCGGCCTCGCTGCGACCCCCTGCACTCCAGACCCGGGCATCGATCCGGATCCCTGCGAAGATCACGCGCACGCCGCGCTCGACGGCCACACCGACGACTGCACGCCCGATCCGTGCGGCGCCGACCCGGCTGCCGAAGGTTGCACGACCCCGGACCCGTGCGAGGACCATCACGCAGCGCACGCGACCGCCGTAGAGACGGAGTGCCCCGCGCCGCAGTACGACGATCTGCCCGACGAGCTCAAGGCGATGGTGGATGCCGGTCGCGACGTCGCGATGCAGTACCCGACCGCCGCGGACGCTTCGGCCGCTGGTTGGGGACAGGCCACGATCTACTTCCCGGGCATCGCCGCGCATTACCTCAAGGCCGGGCTCCTCGACGCGACGTTCGATCCGAGCCAACCCGAGGTGCTGCTCTACGGACAGAACGGGGAGCTCGTCGGTGTCAACTACATCGTGTACAACGGCGCGACTCCGCCGGAAGGTATGCCGGGCGACTACGACGGCTGGCACGAGCACCCGGCGCTGTGCAGGAGTCTGACGACCGGGCTCGTCATCGGCGGTGAGAACCTGAGCAAGGAAGAGTGCGCGGCGATCGGCGGTGTGCTCTTCAGCTTCAAGGGCTTCTACCTGCTCCACGTCTGGAGCATCCCTGACTGGCAGTCGCCCGAGGGCATCTTCAGTCACGAGAACTCTCGAATCTGAGCCCACGGCCGGGCGACGGATCCCGGGCGACGGATCACAGTCGGGCATTTCGATCTAGGCTCTCCAATCGTGAAACCCTCCGCGCGCATCGGATCTGTCGTCGCCACCGCGTTGGCGAGCCTCGGTCTCGCGATCGGAGCCGTCGCCGCCGTCGGCGCCTTCACGGGCGACGACTCGACCTCGTCAGCGGTGCCCGCAGCCGACGACCCGGCGACGACAACCGCTCCCGACGCGACCACGACCAGCGCCGCGCACGATGACACGGGCGAGGCGCACGACGACATGGAGGGGATGGACCACGGCGAGGGGACCGGCCACGAGAGCGAGCTCGACGTCACCTACGCCAATCTGCCGCCTGCGATGAAGGCGCAGGTCGACATCACCAAGGCAGTCGTGGAGCGATACCCGACGGCCGCCGACGCCACGCTCGCGGGATGGCAGAAGGCGACGATCAGCCTCAACGGGATCGGCGCGCACTACCTCAAGGGTGGCCCGACCGGCTTCCTCGCCGAGTACGCGTTCGATGCCGCGAACCCCAACGTTCTGCTGTACGACGGCGAAGGACCCGACGCGAAGATCGCGGGCGCCAGCTTCATCCTCACCGAACCGAATCCCCAAGGTTATGAGGGTGATCTCGACGTGTGGCACTACCACTACGGCGTGTGCTTCGACATGTCGACGTTCCTGGTGATCGCCGAGGTCGACGGCCACGAGGGCTCGACGATCAGCATGACCTCGGAGGAGTGCGAATCGAAGGGCGCGACGGTCTTCCCGATCGAGGACCTCTACATGATCCACGTGTGGGTCGCGCCCGACTACATCGAAGACGTGCCGGTCTTCGCGCACGACCACCCCAAGCTGTACGACGGTGTGACCGCTGCTGAACAGCTCTGAGCGCACTGGCGGCCCGCGAACCCGCCACCGTAGGATCGACGAACCAAGGCAGCTTGATTCCTGTACGCCTGAGGAGGCACCGGTGTCCGAGAAGCACGCGTTCCTGTCGGACGGGTGGATCACCGCCGTCGAGGCGATCGTCGCGCAGCAGGGCGGCGGCGCGGCGGCCCCGCAGGGGAATGTCGTCGTGAACCTGATCGTCACCGACACGCCGTTCGGCGAGGACAAGCAGTTCCACATGGGCACCGTCGACGGCAGTGCCGTGATGGGCGGTGGGCACCGCGATGCGCCCGACGTGACGCTGACAACCGACTACGTGACCGCGAAAGAGGTTTTCGTCGCCGGCAACCCGCAGGCCGGAATGCAGGCGTTCATGGCCGGCAAGGTCAAGGTCCAGGGCGACATGACGAAGCTCATGGCCCAGCAAGCAGGCGGCGGCGGCGGCAACCCCGAGATGCAGACCGCCATCCAGCAGATCACGGAATAGCCGGCAATCAACCCCTACCGGCAACCCCTACCGATCCAGCAGCCCGTCGAGCTGGCGCTCCAGCGGCGGTGCGGGGGCGCGGCAGTCGTCGGGGGTGCGTTGCTTGTTCGGGCCGGGTCGCAGCGATCGGCCGAAACCGTTCCCTGGACGCGCCAGCGGCGGGCGAGTGGTCCCCCCGTACAGGTTTCGCCGGCGCATGCAGGGGACGCTAGAGGTGCTCACTCTGCGTGACAACGGGTCCACCGACCCATTTCCGTGCGCGCGCTACGTGACAAACCCTGACATTTCTGGACCAAATGGCTAGCGCTCGGGTCCGCGCTACGACCTCGCCGGTCGATCGGGAACGAGCCCCGAGGCCTCGGCGGCGAGCTCGGCGACGGTCCAGCGATCGCCCCTGTCGATCTTCTGTGCGGGTGTCCAACTCTGGACCCGCTGCACGCTCCCACCCTGCACCATGAACGTCTCGCCCGTGAACGGGCAGTCGGCGGTGGCGAGATACGCGACGAACGGGGACACGTTCGCCGGATCCCACACGTCGAAACCCTCCTCGGGGATCTTCACCATGTCGCCGAGCCCGGGCGTCTCGAGCGTGAGCCGTGTCCGCGCGCCAGGACAGATCGCGTTCGAGCGCACGCCGTACCGCGTCAGCTCCTTCGCGCAGATCTGGCTCAACGTCGCGATCCCCGACTTGGCCGCGCCGTAGTTCGCCTGGCCCGGGTTCGAGAACACGCCAGAGGTCGACGACGTGTGGATGATCGACGCCTTGACGTCGACACCAGCCTTGGTCTGGTCCCGCCAGTGGTTGGCCGCGAAGTGCGTCGGCGCGAAGTGGCCCTTCAGGTGCACGTTGATGACAGCGTCCCACTCCTGCTCGGTCATGTTGACCACGACCCGGTCACGCAGGATGCCCGCGTTGTTCACGAGCACGTGCAGGTCGCCGAACGAGTCGATCGCCTGGCGTACGAGATGTTCGGCGCCGGCCCAATCGGCGACGTTGTCGCCGTTGACGACCGCCTCGCCGCCCATGGCCTGGATCTCGGCGACGACCTGCTGCGCAGGTGTGGCATCCGCGCCCTCACCGTGACTGTCGCCACCGAGATCGTTCACGACGACCTTGGCTCCCTCGGCCGCGAACAGCAATGCGTGCTCGCGCCCCAAACCGCGACCGGCTCCAGTGATGATCGCGACGCGTCCGTCGAGCGCACCCATGTTCGACTCCCCTGTCCGACGCGAACGGTACCGCGCGCTCCGATCGGACGGTCAATCCCCACCGTTGCCGAAGAACAGCTCGACCGTCGTGCCGCGCTTGCGTCGCGTACCGGGCTGGGGGTCCATGCCGGTGACTCGTTCGTTGGGTCGATAACTGCCGACCTCACACGTGAAGCCCGCGTCCTCGACCTCCGCGCACGCTGGATCGATCTTCATCCCGAACACGTTCGGGACCTCGATGAGCTCAGGTCCCTTGCTCACGCGCAGTTGTACCGAGGCCCCGAAGTCGGCGAGCTCGCCGGCGCCCGGGGCGGTGCCCACAACCTCGTTCTGCGGCACCTCGTCGCTGAACACCAGCACGCGATCCACCTCGAAACCGAGATCCTCCAGCTCCTGTTCGGCATCGTCGGGATCGTCGCCGATGAGCCTCGGGATCTCGCGCGGCGCCGGTCCCTTGCTGATGACGACCTCGACCTCGGAGTCGCGCGGGGCCTGCGCGCCCTCGACGGGTTGCTGCGCGACGACATCGCCGGCGTCGATGGTCTCGTCGAACGCCTCTCGGAAGCGGGCGATCAACCCGGCGTCGTCGAGCGCGAGGCTCGCCGCGTTGCGATCGAGGCCGACCAGACGGGGCACGTCGACGGGCGCCGGCCCGCTCGACACGACGAGCTGGATCGACCCGTCGCTGCGCGTTCCGGGAGCCGGTCGCTGCTCGACGACGACTCCCTCGGGGTCGTCGCCGGTGCGCCGTTCGACCGAAACGTCGAAGCCGCGCGCGCCAGCGAGCGCGCGGGCATCCTCGGCGCTGCGTCCCACGAGGCCGGGGACGACCGTCCCGGCGGAAGCGCCGATCGATCCGAGCGCGAGCACGCCGAGCACGAGCGCCATCACCGCGACGACGGCCACGACCAAGGGGACGAACCGGCCGGGGCGGCGGGGGCGCGTCTGCGGTTCGGGATCGTCGATCGGGGTTTCCCCAACCACGATCGTGAGGTCCTGGCGAGCGTCCTGATCGAACAGGGCGGCCGTGGGTTCGGGCTGGCGCAGGTCGACAACGGTTTCCGGCACAACGGTCTCCGGCACAACGGTCTCCGGCACAACGGTCCCCGGCAGGGGGACAGGCCGCTTGAGAGCGCGCGTGGGGTGCGGATCGTCGACGAACCCGGGCCCGGCGAGCTCCAAGGGCTCCGGCCGGCCGAGCACGTCACACGCATCGCGCAGGGCGACCGCCATCGTGGCAGCGTCCGGATAGCGCTCATCGGGTTCGACCCGACCCGCACGTTCGATCACGGCCCGCAAGGGGCCCCACTCACCGGGCGCCGTGATCGATCGTTGCGTGCGCTGAGCCAGCGTTCCCATCACAGTGTCCGAGGCGAACGGGATCACGCCGGTGATCGCCTCGTACAGGACCAACGCGAGCGAGTAGAGGTCGCTGCGGGCATCCAACGGCACACCACGCGCTTGCTCGGGAGAGGCGTACCGCGCGGTACCGAAGACGGCACCCGCCGGCTCCGTCCACGAGGCTTCCGCGAGCGCGCGGGCGAGACCGAAATCGGCGATGCGCACGACGGCATGCTCGTCGAACAGCAGGTTTGCCGGCTTGATGTCGCGGTGGACGATGCGGCGGGAATGCGCGTACTCGAGCGCGTGCGCCACGTCGCGCCCGAGGCGCGCGCATTGCGCGGGCGTGAGGCGGGTTCCGGCATCGAGCATCGCGCGGAGCGAGCCGCCGTCGAGGAGCTCGGTGACCATGAAGGGGACGTCGTCTTCACCCCAGTCGTGCACTGTCATGATGTTCGGGTGGTGCAGCGACGCCGCAACGCGAGCCTCGGCGCGGAACCGCTGGAGGAAACCGAGGTCGTCGGCAAGCCCAACGTGGAGCACCTTCACCGCGACACGGCGCCCGAGCTGCACATCGTCGGCCTCGTACACCGAGCCGCTGGCCCCTGCACCGATCGGCGCGCGCAACCGGTAGCGACCCGCGAGGACGCGGCCCGTCAACTCGTCGGCGCCGAACCGGCGTGCAGCCTTGGGCTTGGCGGTCGCCGGATCGTGGGAGGTGCGCGGACGGACGTCGGCCATTGCAGTCAACGGTACCGGTCGCTGCCGTGAAAACCATGCCACGTTGGTAGCGTCGCCCAGAGTGAGGCGAAGTCGCGAGGAGATCAAGCATGCGCTGATCTTCGGCATCGGCGGCGCCTTCGCGATCGTGCTGCTCGCGATCGCCATCATCTCGACGAACACGGATCCCGTCGACGACAACGCGACGACACGCACCGTCGAGAACCTTGTGCCGTCGCGCGGCGCGACCGTGCCACTGCAGGCGCCCGTTGGCATCGAGCTCGACGCCGCGCGTCGATTCGACGTGCAGATCTATGTCGACGAGGTACCGATCCCGCGCGACGAGTACACGGCGGGCGATGTCGGGCTCGGGCAGTTCATCTTCAAACCCGGCACGAACGCGAATGGAGAGCCGCGATCAATCCGAGAGTGGTCCCAAGGCCGCCACGAGGTACGGGTCGATTACTGGCCGGCGACATCGACCCAAGACGACGGGCCCACGAGCACCGAGCTGTGGTACTTCGTGGCCGGTTGAGGCGATCAAGCGGTCGCGCCGGCACCTGATTCGAGGACAGCTTCGAATGCGTCTTCATCGAGCACCGCGACGCCGAGCGCCTCTGCTTTCGTCAGTTTGCTGCCCGAGTTCTCACCCGCGACGACGAAGCTCGTCTTCTTCGAGACGCTGCTGGCGACCTTGGCGCCGCGTGCCGTGAGCTCGGCTGCAGCGTCGTCACGTGTGCGGCGAGTCAGTGTGCCTGTGAGCACGAAGGTCAGGCCGGTGAGGTCGGGCGCGTCCGGCCGGCGCGTCACCCGCACCGGACCCCGGAGGTTCACTCCGGCTGCCCGCAGCTTGTCGAGGACGGCCCGGTTCGCCGGCTCCGCGAAGTACGAGACGACGCTGTCGGCGATGATCGGCCCGATGCCCTCGATCTCGGTCAACTCCTCCACGGTTGCTGTCGCGATCGCGTCGAGATGACCGCAAGCGCGGGCGATCGCGTGTGCCGCCGTCGGACCGACGTTGTCGATGCCGAGTGCGACGAGCAATCGAGACAACGGCTGGCGCCTGCTCTTCTCGATCGCGGCCACCAGAAGCTGCGCAGAGCGTTCGCCCATTCGCTCGAGCTGCACGAGCCGCTCTTCGGTGAGGCTGTAGATGTCGCCGGCGTCGCCGATCAGCCCGGCATTCACGAACTGCAGCACGCGCTCCTCGCCGAGCCCCTCGATGTCCATGGCGCCTCGACTCGCGAAGAACACGATCTGTTGCCAGATACGAGCAGGGCACACGTCGTTCACGCAGTGGTGATTTGCCTCACCGTCTGCGCGGACGAGCGGCCCGCCGCACGTCGGGCATCGCTCGGGGAACACCCAGGGCTTCGACCGCTTCGGTCGTTTCGCCAACACAGGGCCGACTACCTCGGGGATCACGTCGCCGGCTCTCCGCACGATGACCGTGTCGCCGGGTCGGACGCCGCGCCGCGCAACCTCATCCTCGTTGTGCAGGGTCGCGGTACCGACGCTGACGCCACCGACCGTCACCGGTTCGAGCATCGCGAAGGGCGTCGCACGACCGGTGCGGCCGATGCTGACCATGATGTCGCGCAGCAGCGTCGACCGCTCCTCGGGAGGGAACTTGTACGCGATCGCCCACCGCGGTGCCTTGCTGGTGGAACCCATCGCCGCTCGCAAGCCGAGGTCGTCGACCTTCACCACCGCACCGTCGATGTCGTATCCCAACGAGTGCCGGCGTTCCTGGAGCTCGACGCACCGTTGGGCGACGGCATCGAGGTCGTCGTAACGATGGATCTCGGAGTTCACCGGCAGTGACAGCTCCTCGAGCCACGCGAGCGTCTCATGATGTGATGTCAGCGACGGGCCTCCCGCGACGGCTCCGAGTTGATAGCAGAACCAGGACAGCGCTCGGGCGGCGGTGACGGACGCGTCCTTCATGCGGAGGGATCCGGCCGCTGCGTTCCGAGGTGTCTTGAACGCCGCCAGTCCCGCGGCCGCCTGCTTCTCGTTGACGGCCTCGAACGCTGCAAGCGTCATGAACACCTCGCCGCGAACCTCGAGCCGGTCCGGCACCCGTTTCCCGTGGAGGCGTTTCGGTACGACCGCGATCGTGCGTACGTTCTCGGTGACGTCCTCGCCGACGACGCCGTTCCCGCGTGTGGCGGCGCGCACGTACCGCCCGCCCTCGTAGAGGAGCGATACGGCGAGCCCGTCCAGCTTCGGCTCCACGACGTAGTCCGGCGCGTCGTCGACCAGCCTCGCGATGCGCTGGCCCCACGCGATCAGCTCATCCCGGCCGAAGGCATTGTCGAGCGACAGCATCGGCACGATGTGTTCGACCTCGGCAAACGTTGATCGCATCGCGCTGCCCGGGCGTTGCGTCGGTGACGCGGCCGTGACGAGCTCCGGGTGCGTCCGCTCCAGCTCGACGAGCTCCTCGACGATCTCGTCGTACTCGGCGTCGGTGATCTCGGGGTCGTCGTCGCCGTAGTAACGATCGTTGTGGTACTCGATGACGGCGCGGAGCCGCGCTGCTCGCTCCGCCGAGCTGTCTTCCGGGCTGTCTTCCGGGCTGTCTTCAGTGTGCGAGCGGATCGAGCGGCTCGAGCGGCTCGATCCGGTATCACGCCTCGCCATACCGGCAAGCTACGCGCGGCTCACGCACCGACGATCAGCTTGGTCGCCGCGGCTTGGTCGAAGACCCTGGCCGCGAGCTCGCGCGCGAGCAGCAGCGCGCGTTCGGCCTGCGAGGCGCCGTGCCCGGCGAGACCGCATGCCGGTGTGATGATCGCCTGGCTCCGAAGGCGGAGCCCGTCGCAACCTCGCCGCGAGAGCTCGCACCACAGCTCGACGAGGGACCTCCACAGCGGCCCGGCCGACTCCCCGACGGGGCGATCGGTCGGTACGGCGCCCCACGCCATGAACCCACCCGCATCGAGGAACCTCGCGAGCCCCGCCGCATCCGCGAGCAGGCGACCCGACACCTCGACGCCGAGCACGTTCGGACCGGCCGCGAGCGCGACGCGTGCGTCGCCATCGCCGCACACGTGCACGCCGGTGATACAACCCACCGCGGCAAAGGCGCTGGACAGCAGATCGCTCGCCCGCTCGTGGTCGACCGGTGGGTCGTCGTCGTTCCATTCGACCAACGCCGGCTCGTCGAAGAACAGCACGAGCTGGCTCTCGGGGAGACGTGTCCGCACGAGATCTTCGATGTGTCGCCCCCATTCGCGGCTCAGCGCGATCGCACGACGAAACGCGAGGTCGACAGGCAACCCGCCTCTGGCCAACGCACAACCGAGCGTGAGTGGACCGGTGAGCTGCACCTTCACTCTCGGGGGACGGCGCGGCTGGATTGCGGCCTGCTCGACGAACGTGAGGAGGCCGCCATGCGCGACCGTGTCGAACGACGCGTCGATTGGGGCCTCGATGTCGATCGTTCGGATCGCATCTTGGTCGACGGAGAAGGTTCCGTCCGGCCCGAGAACGATCTCGGGCAACGCGCGGAGCCACTGCACGAGCATGCCTTCTGCGCTGGCGCGGCGCGGCAACTGCGGTGCCGCCGGCAGGTCTGGGAGATGTCGCAGCACGAGCGCGGCGGCCATCCTGGCGTCGGTGTGTGGAAGGCTCCCGATCGCGGTGGCGAGACCCGACGTGAGCGCGCGCTGTGTTCCCCCCGACATGTGGTTCGTAGGATAGGAGCCGTGTATTCCTCGCCACGAAGCGAGCCCACGACCTGCGACACGCAAGCTGCAACTGACCCGATGACCGAGCCCGATCAACGAGCCCGATGACCCGAGGGTCTGTCGACGCGAGCTCAACAATGCTCTGGCTCGCGCGCGGCGTTTGGGTCTTGCTTCCCATCACCGCCGGCGGCGCGATCGAAGCGGCGATCGACGGCTGGTCGATCGCACCGCGCACGGTGGCCGCGATCCTGGTGCTCTCGACATGGACGATGGTCGCTGTCGCGCTCCTCGTGCCGCGACCGCGGTCGTTCACCTTGCTCCGCATCGGCGCACCGGCGATCGCCGGCGCAACGATCGCGGCGATGACGAGCACCGATGTGCTCTTCGCCGTCGTCGCGGGAGGTCACTCGATCATCGCGGCGGTGCTCACGCTCTCGGGACCGGTTGCGTTGGCGTGCACCGACGGCGCGTCCTACGGCGACGAACAGCGGCATCCGCTCCGGCTTCCGCCCCACTTCATCCTGCTCGTCGTGCCGGCGACCGTTGTTCTGCTCACCGCTTCGGTCGCTGCGGGCCCGTTGTTGCTCGCCGACGGGCGGTGGCCTGCCGGCGCGCCGGTGACGATCATCGGCGTGCTGTTCGCGTTCGTCCTCGTCCGCTCGCTGGCGAACCTCGAACGGCGTTTCGTGGTGCTCGTGCCCGCGGGGATCGTCGTCTCCGACTCGCTGACGCTCGTCGATCCGGTGCTGCTCCCGCGCGAGCACGTCCGATCGCTCCGCCGCGCGGTCGACACGACTCGCGGCCTGCCTGCCGCGCGACCGGGCGTGCTCGACCTTCGGCTCGGTACCGCGAACGCCCTCGAGCTCGTCACCGACGAGGCCGCGCCCATCCCGTGCCGCGACGGCCGGCGTTTGACGAGGACCATCGTGACCGAACGGCTGCTGTTCGCGCCCCTGCGGCCCGCGGCGTTGCTCGCTGCCTGGCAGGAACGCGTGAGCGCACGCGATCGAGCGCAACCTCGCTAGGTTCGGCTCGCTAGGTTCGGCTCGCTAGGTTCGCGCGTCATGGAGCACATCTGGCATTGCGATCGACTCGCAGACGAGGTCGACCTGTTCGTTGCCGCGGTCGTTGACGCCGACCTCGCGACACCGGTGCCAACGTGCCCCGGATGGGATCTCGCGGAGCTGATCCGCCACACCGGGCTCGTGCACCGCTGGGCGGGCTACCTCGTGGAGCACACGGCGCCACAGCGGGTGCCGTCGGACGAGGTCGGCACCGCGTTCCCGGACGACGACGCGTCCTTGCCGCAATGGCTCGGCGAGGGCGGGCGCGCGCTCGTCGCGATCTTGCGAGCGGCCGACCCGGCAACATCGATGTGGGCGTGGGGTCCCGACCCGCACGTGCGCTTCTGGTCGCGCCGGCAGCTGCACGAGACCGCCGTCCACCGCGCCGACGCTCAACTCGCGATCGGCGAGGCGCCCGTCATCGAGCCGGCGGTGGCCGTCGACGCCGTCGACGAGCTGCTCGCCAACGTCGCGAGCGCCGGCTACTTCGCGCCGAACACCGAGAGGCTGCGGGGCGAGGGCGAGTCGATCCACCTGCACTGCACCGACGCGGCCGGGCTCGACGGCGAGTGGATGATCACGCTGCTCCCCGATCGCTTCGAATGGAGCCGCGCGCACGGCAAGGCAACGGTCGCGGTGCAGGGTCCCGCGAGCGACCTCCTGCTGCTCGTCTACAACCGCCGATCACGTGCGGACGACCGGTTCGAGATCTTCGGCGATGTTGCGCTGCTCGATTTCTGGCTGGAGAACTCCGCGCTCTAGTGAGTCGATTCGTGGGCACTTCACCTGGGAATGGCCCAGGTCATGTGCCCAGGAACGGCTTCAGGCGGCCGCGAGCGCCGTGCCGATCACGACGTCGCCGTCGTAGAACACGAGCGACTGACCGGGCGCAACGCGCGGCTGCGCCTGCGACCACACGACCCGGTCCACCTCGACGCGACCGGTGGCCGGCTCGCCGTGCGCGCGTACTTGCACGAACAACTCGTCGGCGCGGCGGGGTCGTGCGCCGACGAACGTGGGGCGGCTGAACGGTTGCTCGTCACGCAGCAGCTCGTCGCGCCGGCCGAGGACGACGTCGCCTGTGGTCGCGTCGATGTCGACGACGAACGTGCGCTCACCCGACGCGATCCCGAGGCCACGACGCTGCCCGATCGTGAACGCGTCGATTCCGCCGTGCGCGCCGAGCACCGAGCCGTCGGAACGCAGGAACCGACCCGAGCGCCGCTCGATGCGCGGCCCAAGGAACGCGCTACGGTCGCCGCCCGCGACGAAACAGACGTCCTGGCTGTCGGGCTTCGCGGCATTGCGCAGCCCGAGCACGCGAGCACGGTCGCGAACACCCGCCTTCGTCATCGCGCCGATCGGGAGCATTGTGCGGTCGAGCTGGGCCGGATCGAGCATCGCGAGGACATAGCTCTGGTCCTTGGCCGGGTCGGCGCCGCGAGCAAGGCGGCTTCCACAGGCCGTCGCGACGATCCGAGCGTGATGTCCGGTCGCGATGGCGTCGAAGCGAAGCGCAATCGCGCGATCGAGGAGCCGGCCCCACTTCATCGTGCGATTGCACTCGATGCACGGGTTGGGAGTACACCCGTTCGCATACGCGTCGACATACGGCGTGACGACTCGTTGATCGAAGTCGTCGGTGAAGTTCCAAACGTAGTGATCGATGCCAAGTTGTGCTGCAACCCGGCGCGCGTCTTCGACGTCGCTCACGGTGCAACACCCGGAGTCGGAGTCGCCGCCCCACAGCTTCAGCGTCACGCCGGCAACATCGTGTCCGTCGTCGCGCAGCAACGCCGCCGCGACCGACGAATCGACACCGCCGCTCATCGCAGCAAGCACGCGTGCCATCTCAGGCGGCCGCGACGCGGAGTTGTTCGACGCACCGCGCGATGATCGGGACGGCAGTGTCGATATCGGAGTCGGTCGACGCGTACCCGAGGCTGAACCGCACGGCCGTGAGCGCCATGTCGCGAGGCATCCCCATCGACAGGAGCACGTGCGAAGGGTCGACGGCACCCGAGCTGCACGCCGAGCCGGAGGCGGCACACACACCGGCCTGGTCGAGCGCGACGAGCAGCGTTTCGGCCTCGACACCGGGAAACGACACGTGGAGCAGTCCCTCGACGCGACGGCTCGTGTCGCCGGTGACGACCGCTCCGGGCAGGGCGGCAAGCAACCCTGCTTCCAGACGGTCGCGCCGCCGAGCGATCGAGCGACGCTCGTCGACCCGGCGCTCGTCGACGATGCGCAACGCAGTCGAGAACGCCACGATGCCCGCGACGTTCTGCGTGCCGGCGCGCAGACCCCATTCATGTCCGCCGCCCTCGATGAGCGGGACGAGCTCGACGCCCTCGCGTACGACGAGTGTGCCGACACCCTTCGGTCCACCGAACTTGTGACCGGAAATGGCAACGAGGTCGGCGCCGCGGGCGGCGGTGCGTAGGTCGAGCCATTGAGGTGCCTGCACCGCGTCGGTATGGAGCACGGCGTGTGGCGCGAGCTCGTGGACAAGGGTCGCGACCTCGTCGAGTGGCTGAACGGTACCGGTCTCGTTGTTGACCAGCATGACGGAAACGACGACGACCGTTTCGTCGAGAGCGCCCGAGAGCCGGCCGAGATCAACGCATCCCTCCGGCGTTGCGGGCACCTCGACCACGTCGAAACCCTCGCGCGCCAGCCGATGCGCTGCGCCGAGCACCGCCTTGTGCTCGATGCCGGTCGTCACCACCCTGCCCGGACCATGACCACGCCCGGCACCATGCCCGGCACCACGCCCGGGCCCGCGATCGCGGGCGGCCCATGCGGCGCCTTTGACCGCGAGGTTGTCGGCCTCGCTTCCTCCGGCCGTGAAGACGATCTCGTTGGGTCGCGCGGCCAGGCATTCCGCAACGCTCTCGCGCGATTCTTCGAGCGCGGTCTTCGCCGCCTGCGACGCGCGGTGACCTCCCGAGGGGTTCGCGGCGATTGCAGCGAAGTACGGCTGCATCGCCGCGATCGCCTCCGGACGCATCGGAGTCGACGCGGCATGGTCGAGATAGATGGTCGGCATCACCCCCTATTCTCGCGCCCTTGACCTCGGCAGCCCCGATGATCTCGATCCCACCGGACATCTACGCGCGTCGGTGGCGGATCCTTGGGGTGTTGACCTTGAGCCTGGTCGTCATCGTGACCGCGGTCAGCTCGTTGAACATCGCCATCCCCGAGATCCAGCGACAAACCGGTGCCGAGCAGTCGCAGCTCCAGTGGCTGATCGACTCGTACGCGCTCGTGTTCGCTGGCCTCCTCCTCCCCGCCGGCGCGTTGGGCGACCGGTTCGGCCGCCGTGGCGCGTTGCAGTTCGGGCTCGTGGTGTTCGGTGCGGCGGCGCTGCTCGCCACCCTTTCCGACACGGCCAACGCGTTGATCGTCGCGCGGACCGTCAGCGGCGTCGGCGCAGCCTTCGTGATGCCCGCCACGCTGTCGATCATCGTGACGAGCTTTCCGATGGAGGAACGGCCGAAGGCGATCGCGATCTGGGCCGCATTCGCCGGCGTCGGCGGTGCGCTCGGGCCGATCTCGTCAGGGTTGCTGCTCGCTCATTTCTGGTGGGGATCGGTGTTCCTCGTGAACCTGCCGATCGTCGCCCTGCTGCTGGGTCTTTCGATGTTGATCCTGCCGACGACGAAGGATCCACACGGGCACCCGCTCGATCCGGTCGGCGCGCTGCTGTCGGTCGTTGGCCTCGTCGCGGTGGTGTTCGGCGTCATCGAAGGCCCGGAGCGGGGGTGGCTCGATCCGACGACGCTCGGCGCCTTCGTTGTCGGCGTCACCGGCCTCGCCTGCTTCGTCGGCTACGAGCTGCGCGCTCGACAACCAATGCTGGACCCGAGATTGTTCCGAATCCCCGCGTTCAGCGCGGGAGCAGCGGCGGTGACGATTGCATTCTTCAACGCGTTCACGCTGTTCTTCCTCATCACGCAGTACCTGCAGTTCGTGAAGGGCTACGGACCGCTGAAGGCCGGGCTGTGCGTCTTGCCGAACGCGATCGCACTGATCCTCGTTGCGCCCCGCGGTCCGAGGTTGATCGCCCGCTTCGGCGTTCGCCGCACCGTCCGGACCGGTTTCGTCCTCACCGCCTTCGGCTTCGCTGTGCTCGCGACTGCTGGTCCCTCGACGAGCTACCTGCTCATCGCGTTCGGGCTGATCTGCAATGGTTCCGGCGTCGCGGTCATCGTGCCCTCGACGAGTCAACAGATCGTTGCGTCTCTGCCGCTCGCGAAGGCCGGGGTCGGATCGGCTGTCAACGATGTGACGCGCGAGGTCGGCGGCGCGCTCGGCATCGCGCTCGGCGGCAGCGTCGTGGCGACGGTGTACCGCGCGGAGATGACGGATTTCGTCGCTGCACGCCCGCAGATCCCCGAGACCGCAGGCGACGCGATCCGAGATTCGATCGGCGCCGCGACCGGTGCCGCGCGCGCCGCGATCGACGCGGGCATCGACCCGGGATTCGTGGAGTCCGTGGTGACGGCCGCGCGCAACGCGTTCAGCGACGGCGCACATTGGGCGTTCGCGGTGACTGCGTTCACCGCGTTCCTCGCGGGCGTGCTCGTCCCGCGCTGGCTCCACGACACGCTTCCCGGCGTGTCTAACCTCCGATGACGTCGGGGGGGCCGAGACTCTGCGCCTCGCAGAGCATCAGGTAGGCCGCCAGCACACTTCCCGCGTCGATCACGCTCGTGACGTTGCCCTCGGGGTCGAGGTTCAGGTTCGCGCCGTAGATCGCGAACCACACGTCGGTCACTTCCGTGTTCGTGTCGGGCACGGTGAGCGTGTGCACCGAGCCTGCGGGCTCGTAGAGGTAGGAGCCTGAGGTGTTGACCTCGGGGTACTCGAGATACTTCCAGCACCCGGCGATCGTGAAGGCGAAGACCTCGCCCGTGTGTCGATGGGTCTGCACGAGGTAGCCGGGCCGGAACTTCGTGCGAATCACCCAGAGCCCCGCGGGGATGTCGACCTGCATGAGCTGCAGGGTGCTGCCGTCACCAAGGTCGACGAAGGGATTGTCCGATTGGCCCCGATGCAGGGCACGTGGGATCTCGGTCGTGGTCATAGGCGACATTGGATCACGGCCACGGCGAGCGTGCATGGTCGCGCGGTCCGCAACTTCCGCTCACTCAGTGTGAGTGTCGCATCCGGCGGGCACACTCGGACCATGACCGCGACCCACGACCCGAGCCCAACAACGAGCCCAACAACGAGCCCAGCAACGAGCGACCTGCAGCTCCGCTTGATCACGGGCGGACGGCCCGAACGCGACTGGGTGCTCGACCCTCGCACCCGCCGCGCAGGCCGCTACGGGATCGCTCGGGTGCGTGAAACGCTCCGCCAGATGAACCCGCCCCGTACCACCGAACACGGCGGTGCCGACACGCCCCAGGTCGCCTGCTGAGCAGCCAGATGGTTCAGCCCGTGCCGAGGAAGCGTGCCAGCACACGTTGGGCAGCGGCGGTCGGCGAGAGGCGCCCCGCGCGAACGTCGGTCTCCAGCCGCGCGAGCTCGTCGACGACGTTGTCGTCGGCCCGCAGACGGTCGAGCAGACCGTCGGTGATCTCCGACCACATCCATTGCCCGTTCTGTTCCGCGCGGAGCCGGGCGAGCTCTCCCGAGGTGTCGAGCGCGTGCCGGTGCTCTCGGATCGTGGCCCACACATCGTCGATCCCATCGTGCAGCAAGGCGCTGGCCCGCAACACCCGGGTCGTCCACGCGCCCGTGCGCGGCCGGAGGAAGTGCACGGCGCTTGCGTAGTCGGCCGCGGTGCGGGTTGCCGCGGCCGCGAGCTCGCCGTCGCACTTGTTCACGACGATCAGATCCGCCAGCTCGACGATCCCACGCTTGACACCTTGGAGCTCGTCGCCGCCGGCAGGTGCGAGCAGCAAGAGGAACATGTCGACCATGCCGGCGACCGTGACCTCGCTCTGGCCCACTCCCACCGTCTCGACCAGCACGACCTCGAAGCCCGCGGCCTCGCACACCAGCAGCGCCTCTCGCGTGCGCCGGGCAACACCTCCGAGCGTGCCGCCGCTCGGCGACGGCCTGATGTAGGCGTTTTGCGCGCGCGACAGATCCTCCATGCGTGTCTTGTCGCCCAGGATGGAGCCACCACTGCGCTGACTCGAAGGATCGACCGCGAGCACCGCGACACGCGCGCCCGTCTGCACGATGTGCAGACCGAGCGCCTCGATGAAGGTGCTCTTGCCGGCGCCTGGGGCGCCGCTGATACCGACGCGCAAGGCACCGCCCGTGTGCGACACGAGCCGATCGAGCAGCGCCGTCGCCTCGCTTCGGTGATCGGGTCGCGTCGACTCGACCAACGTGATCGCGCGTGCGAGGGACCGGCGATCGCCTGCGCGCACCGACTCGGCGAGCGCTGCGACGTCGGCGACCATCGGTCTCGAAGGCTACCGGCGTGCGCGAGGATGCGGTGATGCAGGCAACGACGTTCACGCATTCGGGTCGCGACGGCACCGCGGTCTTCGTTCGGAGGTGGCTTCCCGATGACGACGCACACGCGTCGGTGCTCATTGCCCACGGCATGGGCGAGCACTCGGGTCGCTACGAACGGTTCGCGTTACAGCTCGTCGCGGCCGGCTACGCCGCGTATGCCTACGACCACCGCGGCCACGGCCGCACTGCGGTCGATCCCGACCAGTACGGGAGGTTCGGCCCCGGAGGTTGGAACGGGCTCGTCGACGACCTGCGTTCGCTCGGAGCCGCGATCGACGAAGAGACGCGCGGCCTTCCGCGCGTTGTTTTCGCGCACAGCATGGGGAGCTTCGCCTTGCAACAGCTGCTCGTGGATCACTCGGAGACAATGGCCGCCGCCGTCCTCAGCGGCACGAGCGCGGTCGACGTGCTGGCCGGCGCGATCAGCGCGGACGCGCCAGCCGACCTGACACTCTTCAATGCCGCTATCGAGAACCCGCGCACCGATTACGACTGGTTGAGTCGCGACCCGGCCGAGGTCGACAAGTACGTTGCCGACCCGATGTGCGGGTTCGGCGTCGAGGGCGCCGGGTTGGCGACGATGGCGGCCGAGGCGCCGCGGCTCGCGGATGCGCAGGCGTTGCGACGCATCCGATCCGACCTGCCCCTGTTGCTCATCGCGGGCGCCGCCGATCCGTTGAACGGCAACCTGACGCTCGTCGACCTCGTCGCCTCGCGCTATCGCGAGGCGGGCGTGCGCGACGTCGAGTTGATGGGCTACGACGGCGCACGCCACGAGTTGCTGAACGAGACCAACCGCGAGCAGGTGACCGCCGACGTCCTCGCGTGGCTGGCAAGGGTCCTTCCGTAACGAGACCTAGGCCGCCGATCGAGACGCGCGCAGCACTGCGAGCACCTCGCGGGCCGCGGCGAGGATGCTCGTGCCCGGCCCGAAGATTGCCGCCGCGCCCGCGGCGCGCAGCTCGTCGTAGTCCTGCGGCGGAATCACGCCGCCACACACGACAACGATGTCGCCGCTCCCCTGCGCGTGCAGCTCGTCGACAAGTTGTGGGACGAGCGTGCGGTGACCCGCGGCCTGGCTGCTCACACCGACGACGTGCACATCGTTCTCGACGGCCTGGCGGGCCGCTTCTGCCGGAGTCTGGAACAGCGGCCCGACGTCGACGTCGAAGCCAAGGTCGGCGAAGGCCGTCGCGATCACCTTGGCGCCGCGATCGTGGCCGTCCTGGCCGAGCTTGCAGACGAGAATCCTCGGCTGCCGACCGGCCGCTGCCGCGAACGTGGCAATGTCGGCGCGCAGCGTGACGAAGTCTTCGTCACCTTCGTAGGCGGAACCCCACACGCCGGACAGCATCCGAACCGCGGCACGATGACGGCCGAAGACATCCTCCATCGCCTGCGACATCTCACCGACCGTGGCTCGCGCCCGCGCCGCGTCGACGCAAAGCGCAAGGAGGTTCGCGTCGCCGGCCGAGCCGAGCCGCAGCGCATCGAGCGTCGCGTCGACTCGGGCTTGGTCGCGCGTTGCCCGGACGGTGTCGAGGCGGGCGATCTGCTGGCGGCGAACCTCCGTGTTGTCGATCGCACGAACCTCGATCTCGGCTTCGCTCGTGAGCCGGTACTTGTTCACGCCGACGATCGTCTCGTCGCCGCGGTCGATCGCAGCTTGCCGGCGAGCAGCCGACTCCTCGATACGCAGCTTCGGCATGCCGCTCTCGACCGCCTTGGTCATGCCGCCCAACGCCTCGACCTCCGAGATGAGTCCCCAGGCGGCGTCGGCCAGTTGCTGCGTGAGCGTCTCGACGTAGTAGCTCCCCGCGAGCGGATCGACGACATGGTTGATCCCGGTCTCCTCGGCGAGGATCAGCTGTGTGTTACGCGCGATGCGCGCCGAGAACTCGGTCGGCAGCGCGATCGCCTCGTCGAAGCTGTTGGTGTGGAGGCTCTGCGTGCCGCCGAGCGCCGCGGCCATCGCCTCGTATGCGGTGCGAACGATGTTGTTGTAGGGATCCTGCTCTGTGAGGCTCACGCCGCTCGTCTGGCAATGGGTCCGCAGCATCAGTGAGCCAGGTTGCTTCGGTTCGAACCTGTGGACGATCCGGGACCACAACAGCCGCGCTGCGCGCAGCTTGGCGACCTCCATGAAGAAGTTCATGCCGATCGCGAAGAAGAACGACACACGGCCGGCGAACTCGTCGATGTCGAGTCCCCGCGCCGTCGCGACGCGGACGTACTCCCACCCGTCGGCCAGCGTGAACCCGAGCTCCTGCACCGCGGTCGCCCCTGCCTCCTGCATGTGATAGCCGGAGATCGAGATCGAGTTGAACCTCGGCATGTGCTTCGCCGTGTACTCGATGATGTCGGCAACGATCCGCATGCTGGGACCCGGCGGGTAGATGTAGGTGTTGCGGACCATGAACTCCTTGAGGATGTCGTTCTGAATGGTTCCACTGAGGTTGCGCTGCTCGACACCTTGCTCCTCGGCCGCGACGATGTAGCCGGCCATGACCGGCAGCACCGCGCCATTCATCGTCATCGACACGCTCATGCGGTCGAGCGGGATCCCATCGAAGAGGATCTTCACGTCTTCGACGGAGTCGATCGCGACGCCTGCTTTGCCGACGTCGCCCACGACGCGATCGTGATCGCTGTCGTAGCCACGGTGCGTCGCGAGGTCGAACGCGACCGAGAGACCCATCTGCCCAGCGGCGAGGTTCGCGCGGTAGAACGCGTTCGATTCCTCCGCCGTCGAGAACCCGGCGTACTGGCGGATCGTCCACGGGCGGTTCGCGTACATGGTGGCGCGCGGTCCGCGCACGAACGGATCGACACCGGGGAGTTGGTCAACGGTCGCCAGACCGTGCAAGTCGTCGGCGGTGTAGAGCGGTCTCACCGGCAGGCCCTCGGGCGTGTGCCAGGTCAGCGTCTCGGGGTCGGCGCCGCCCAACTCCTTGGCTGCCAGCGTGCGCCACAGCAGTTGCGAGTCGTCGACCATGCGGGCGAGCGTAGGAGTCCCGCTCGCATCGAGCGCGAATTGAGACCGTCTGATTGCTACTTGACACATCTTTACATGTTCTGTCACTATCTCGTCGTGCGAATCGTCCCCTGGCCCGACCCGGTCGTCGACACGCTCGGCCACGATGCCCGCAGCCGCTACGTGGAGATGTTCTGGCTCCCGACGCTCGGACCGACATGTGTGTTGCTCCTGCGGCACGTCGCCGACCGATTCGAGCGCGAACCCGAGGGTTTCGATGTTGATCCGGCGATCACGTCGGGGATGCTCGGTCTCGGGATTAGAGACGCGTCGAGCGCGCCGCTGCGCCGCTCGTTCCTCCGGCTCGCGACCTTCGATCTCGCGAGCGCGCGCGACGAAGACATGTTCCTCGTACGCCATCACGTTCCACCGGTGCAGCGGCGCCACATACGGCGGTTACCGGAACCACTGCGCGCGCTGCACCACGAATGGCTCCTCGCCGAACAGTCGACCCCCGCGCCGGAAGCGATCCGGCGCAGGGCGCGGATCCATGCCTTCGTGCTCTTCGAGCAAGGCGCCGAGGCCGACGCCGTCGAACGGTGGCTGACGCACGCCGGTTTTCCACCCCGCCTCGCTCGTGAAGCGATGGTCTGGGCACAGCAACGTCACCGAGACGCGCTCTCGGCGAGTGATCCGATGACCGCCGCATCGTAAGACCAGAGGAGCGGCGAGACGATCGCGCTGCGTGCACCCGACCCCCTCGGATCCCTCACCGCACGCAGCGTGCCCGGCGGGGCAGGACGGCCACCATCGCTCCTGGCGTCCTGCCCCGTCGTCTCCCTAACGTACGCACCGTGCCCGATGTGCAGGGACCTCCCGGAGCTCCGGAGCTGGACAGGGTCGCGCGCTGGCTACGCGACGCGCGACGAATCGTCGTGCTCACCGGAGCCGGCATCTCGACCGAATCGGGGATCGCCGATTTTCGCGGTCCGAACGGGCTGTGGACGAAGAACCCCGGCGCCGAGAAAACCGCGACGCTGTCGCACTACCTGTCGAGCCGCGATGTGCGCGTGCAAGCGTGGCGGAACCGGATCAACAGTGGTATCTGGGAAGCGCAGCCCAACGCCGGACACCGCGCCCTCGCCGAGCTCGAACGCCGGCGTGACGACGCGTTCGACATGCTGGTCACGCAGAACATCGACGGATTGCACCATGCCGCCGGCAGCGACCCGGCGCGCATCGTCGAGATCCACGGAAACGTGCGAGACGTGAAGTGCCTGTCGTGCGATTGGAGGGCGCCAATGCACACCGCCCTGGATCGCGTACGGGCCGGCGAGGACGATCCGGAGTGCCCCGAGTGCGGCGGGATCCTGAAGTCGGCGACGATCAGCTTCGGTGAGAACCTCGTCGCCGACGACCTCGAGCGGTCACAGCTCGCGGCAGCGCACGCCGACCTCTTTCTCGCCCTGGGAACATCGCTCGGCGTATATCCCGCTGCCGGGCTCCCCGAGCTGGCGCTCCGGGCCGGAGCCACGCTCGTCGTGGCGAACGCCGAGTCGACGCCGTTCGACACCTATGCCGATGCCGTGCTGCGCGATCCCCTCGGCCGGCTGCTCACCGAGCTGGTCGCCCTCGTTTGAGCCGGCCACCAACATTTGAACTCTGGGCCGGTTTCCGTCGTGTCACCCCTGAGCCAACCGGAGGTCGACATGCGACGGTTCCGCCCGATCCTCGACACCCCGCTCACCACGGGGCTCACCGCGGGCCTCGCGCTCGCGGTGAGTGCACTGACCGCCTGTGGAGGTTCCGGCGTCGCGACGCGCGACGCCGGGCCGAGCACCGTGCCCAATTCCGGTGCCACGACGACGAGCGCGCCACCGGTGATCGAGCGCGATCCGCTGCTGTTCCTGAGCGGCCGAGAGGAGGTCGTCGCGCTGCGCACCTCCGACGGATCGGTCAGCTACCGCGGGCACGCCGGCGTGGCGGCGCCCGATCGCAGCGCGATCGTGCAGGTCGTCGGCCGCCAGGTGATCGCGGTCGACCCGCTCAGCGGCGAGGCACGCTGGACGCACGCGATCCCTCCCGATCGGCGCGTCCGCGTCGTCGCGCCGGGCGCCCGGCAGGTCGCGCTCGTCGATGGCAACCTCGTCACGCCCAGCGAACCGCGCACCACGACCGACGTCGTGATCGCCGACGAGCAGGGCGCTCGAACGCTGACCATCGACGGCAACGTCGATCCCGAGGCGTTCACGCTCGACGGCAGGACGCTCGTCGTCGTCGAGTACCTGCCGGCCGCGAACCCCGACCACTACTCGGTGCGGCTCGTCGACCTCGAGACCGGCACCGTTTCGCCGGTGCCCGATCAGCCGGGACACCACCCGGACAACGCACCACGCGACCGCATGCAGGGCTACGCGCGCACCCAGGTCGCAAGCCCCGACGGTCGGTTCCTGTACACCTACTACGCGTCGCCGGAGGGCGTGCACGAGGAGCTCGGCACGTTCTACGCGTTCGTGCACGTGCTCGACCTCGAGCACGGGTGGGCGTTCTGCATCGATCTCGCCGAACCCTTCGGAGCCGGTGCCGACGGATGGAGCGAGCCGGCACTGACGGTCACACCAGACGGGTCGCAGTTGTTGGTCGCCGACCGCGTCACGGGCGCGCTCGCCTCGGTCGAAACCGCAACGTTCGAGGTCACCCAGGCACAGACTCTCGACCCGATCGTCGCGATGCAATACCGGCCGGTCGCAAGCGCGAGCGCCGGCGTGCTGTATCTCGGGCTCGATCGCGAGCTCCTGCAGATCGACACCCGCACCCTGCGGGCGCTCGACGCGGCACAACTTCCGAGCCCGATCACGGGACTCCGGCTCGATTCGACCGGAACGATCATGTACGCGGTCACAACGGCGAACATCTCGTTGCTCTCACCCGCCGGCGAGACGCTCGAGCGCTGGGATCTGCCGATCTCGGACGGCACGAGCGCCGACCCCGCGGTCGCCATACCGGCGAGCGGTGCCTACAAGTGCGCGTGTTGAATGAGCGGCGGTCGAGGGCCGGACAGCGTCCGGCCGAACGGAGGAGGAATCGCGGTTGCGGGAACCAGACCCGGCGCTGGTGCGCCGGGCGCGTGACGGTGACGACGATGCGTTCACCGAGCTCGTCCGCGACCTCCGCGGACCAGTGGTGCACTACCTCGGACATCTCGTGCACGATCGAACGCTCGCCGAGGACGTGGCCCAGGAGACCTTCGTCCGTTGCCACCGAAACCTCGATCGCTACGAGTTCGAGGGACGCTTCACGACCTGGCTCGTGCAGATCGCACGCAACGCGGGAATCGACGCGATGCGCGCTCGCGACCGCCACGTTCGGCTCGCGCGGCGCGCGCCGCCTCCGCAACCACCGGCCGACCCGCAGCTCCGGGCCGAGATTCGCATGGCGCTCGCATCGTTGCCGAGCCGCCAACGCGAGCCACTGCTGCTCGTCGAGGTGGCCGGGCTCACCTACGACGAGGCCGCAGAGGTGTTGCGCATTCCGGCAGGCACCGTGAAGAGCCGCGTCTTCGCGGCACGCCGGCGGCTGGCCCGCTGGCTGGACGTGGACGAGTCCCGTGAGGTGTAGGAGCGCGCAGCGCTGGCTCTCCGAGAGCTTCGACGATGGCAGCGTCGCACTCCCCGCACCGGTGATCGATCATGTTCGGACCTGCCGCGCGTGTGCACGATTCGAGACCGGAAGCACGGTCGTGCGCGGGTTCCTCCGCGACGAAGCGCGCGCCGGCGATCCGGTGCAGCGTCTGCAGACGGCGGCGCGCACGTCCGGTGGCCGGCAGCGACCACGGAGGACGGCGATCTCGACCGCCGTCGCGGCTGGCGTCGCGTTGTTGCTCGCGGCCGGTGGCGCCTGGCTCGCCCTCGATCGCGACGGTGAGGCCGGGAACCCCGGCGGCGTGGAAACGGAGCGGTTCCCGGTTGTCCCGCGCGAGACCGCGGCGCTGCTCGTGTGGACGGCCGGAGGACTCCCAGAGGATGCGACCGACGCGCTGGGGAGGGTCGACACGATCGAACAGGCGACGGTCGTCGCCGGCGACCAGATCATGCTGCCGAGCGGGCAACCGGACGGCGTGTACTTCCTCGACGCGCTCGCGGTGGACCCAGCCACCTACGCGCCGTTCCTCCCGGAAGTCCCGGCTCGTGCGATTCGGTCACTCACCAGCGATACCGCGATCCTCGGCAGCACGTCGGCGCAGCTGCGCGCACTCCATGCAGGTGATTCCATCGCGGTCGCCGGACGCGATCTTCGGATCGTCGCGGTCCTCGACGACGAGCTGATCGGCGCGGCGGAAGTCGTCGTGGCCCGCGGCGCGGTGCCGACGATCGCCACACCCCGGTATGCCCTCGTCGCGTACTCGGGCTCACGCGGGGAGGTCGAGGGCCAGCTGCGCGCCGAGCTCGGTGCCGCGATCGGGATCCGGTTCCGCGCCGTGGGCGAAGCGCGCATCCTCCGCCACGGCGATGCAGTGCTCCCGCAGGCATGGATCAAGCGCGACTTCGGCGAGTTCCGCGCGATCCCGAACGACGACGGCTCGCTCACGGTCGACGACGCGTTCACGAGCGCCAACATCACCACCTTCGAGTTGCCCGTGATCGGCGAGGTTCGCTGTCACCGTCTGCTCCGCGAGCCGCTCACGCAGGCGTTGGCCGACCTCCCGACCGCGACCGCATCGCCGTTGCGGGACGCCATCGTGCAATGCTTCGATCCGCGCGTGGGCGAGCCGGGCCTCGGGCCGTCGCGCCACAGCTGGGGCGTCGCGATCGACCTCGACATCGAGGCGCCGGTGAAGGGTGGCCGGCCGGTCGCGCCCGAGGGACTTGTCGAGGCGTTCGCAGCGGCGGGCTTCACATGGGGCGGCGACTGGCTGGTTCCCGACCCCGGCCGTTTCGAGTGGATCGGCGACCTTGGGAATTCCTGACCGTTGAGGTAGGGTTTTCGGGCACGCCATCGACTCATGGAATTCCCACTCGACGGCCGGGAGGGCCCGATGCCGAGCTTCCGAGATCTGCTCGCAGCGACGAAGACCCAGATCGCCGAGATCGAGCCCGCGGAGGCCGAATCGCGACTCCACGATGCCACCTTCCTCGACGTTCGGGAGCTCGACGAGTACGAGCAGGGAATGATCCCCGGCGCCGTCTTCATCCCGCGTGGCCATCTCGAGAGCCAGGTCGAGAACAAGCTGACCGACCGCGACGCGCCGGTGATCGTGTACTGCGCCGGCGGGGTCAGGAGCGCGTTCGCTACCAAGACGCTGCAGGACCTCGGGTACAGCGATGTCATCTCGATGGCAGGCGGTTTCGGACGCTGGAAGAACGAGGGCCGGCCGTGGATCACGCCGGCGGTACTCAACCCCGAGCAGCGCAACCGGTACCACCGCCACATCCTGCTTCCCGAGGTGGGCGAAGCCGGCCAGCAGAAGCTTCTCGAGAGCAAGGTGCTGCTGCTCGGCGCCGGCGGGCTCGGTTCGCCGGCAGCGCTGTACCTCGCCGCCGCGGGCGTCGGCACCGTCGGGATCGTCGACATGGATGTCGTCGACGCTTCGAACCTGCAGCGACAGATCCTGCACAACCTCGAGCGCATCGGCCATCGCAAGGTCGACAGCGCGAAGCAGACGCTCAGCACCTTGAACCCCGATGTCAACGTCGTCACCTACGACGTGCGCTTGGGCGCCGACAACATCCTCGACATCCTCGACGGCTACGACGTCGTCCTCGACGGGACCGACAACTTCCCGACCCGGTACCTGCTGAACGACGCGTCCCTGCTGAAGAGGATCCCCGTCGTTCACGGTTCGATCTTCCGGTTCGAAGGTCAGGTCACGGTCTTCGCGCCCTACGAGGGGCCGTGTTACCGGTGCCTGCTCCCCGAGCCGCCCCCGCCGGAGCTGGCACCGAGCTGCGCCGAGGCGGGCGTGCTCGGCGTGCTCCCCGGCATCGTCGGTTCGATCCAGGCGCTCGAGACGATCAAGCTGCTGCTCGGCCTTGGCGATCCGCTCGTCGGGCGGCTGCTCGCCTACGACGCGCTCGAGCAGAGCTTCCGCACCTTCAAGGTGCGGCGTGATCCCCAGTGCCCGACGTGCTCCGAGGGCGCGCAGATCGTCATCGCCGAGTACGACCAGTACTGCCTGCCCCACGCGGTCCCACGCAGCGACTGAGGCATTTCATTCGCCCGCGGCATGCCGATAAGGGCGGATGAGGACTCGTCGTTTCGCTTCGCGCCTCGGCCTCGCCCTCGCGGTCGCCGGCTTGGTGCCCGCCGTGTTCCCCGACCGCGCTTCGGCCTCTGTCGGCGGACCCACGGTCTTCGCGTACGGCACCGCGGCGAACTTCAAGGGCCCCGAGGGCCCACTGAGCGCGGGAATCGTCGCGATCGCGGCGAACCCGACCGCGAACGGGTACTGGTCGCTGTCGGCCGACGGTCGCGTGTTCGGATCGGGGAATGCATGGCGCTTCGGCGCGCCCGGACGGTCGACGCATGGGTTCACGATGGACATCGCGCCAACGCCCACGGGCAACGGCTACTGGATCGCGTCCGCGCTCGGCGGCGTGTACCACTACGGCGACGCGCGGTGGAGAGGCTCCGCGCGCGACGAGGCGCTCGAGAAGCCGATCATCGGGATCGCACCGACTCCGAGCGGCAACGGCTACTGGCTCGCGGGCGAGGACGGCACGGTGTTCGCGTACGGCGACGCCGCGCATCTCGGCAACGCCGCGACGATGTACGTGCCGCCCAAGATCGTCGACATCGCCGCATCGCCGACCGGCAACGGCTACGCACTGCTCGACGCGAGCGGGTGGGTCTTCGCCTTCGGCGACGCGCTCGTGATGAAGGACCAGGCGGCAACGGTCCGGCCGGCGCGCGCGCTGGCCATCGCGCCCGACGGCAAGGGTTACTGGGTGCTCGGCTCGGACGCTTCGATCGTGCGCTACAACTCCGCGAGGCATCTCGGCGACGCCGACGGCCAACCCGTCATCGGGATCGACCTCGCGGTCATGAGGTCGGGCGGCGGATACTGGATCGCGACGGGTTCGCCGTTCCCGCCGCTGCCGCCGAACTCGGGCGGGGGACGCCGCGTCGTCTACGCGAACGGCGCCCAGCGGATCTGGCTCGTCGAGGCGAACGGTGTCGTGAGCAACTCGTTCCGCGTGTCGGGCCGCCTCGGATCGCCGCCACCGGGGACGTACGCGATCGCCAGCAAGTCGGAGATGTCGTCCGCAGGCTCGTTGCGCCTGCCGTACATGAGCCGTTTCTACCAAGCGAGCAGCGGGAAGTGGATCGGCTTCCACGGCATCCCGCTCCGCCCCGACGGCAGCCCGATCCAGAGCAACGAACAACTCGGAACGCCGCTGTCACACGGATGCGTGCGGATGCACCAGGAGGAGGTCAAGGTCGTCTGGGCCTTCACCCCCGTCGGCACCAAGGTCGTCGTCACTACCTGAACCCGCCTTTCCGGGCGAACATTGAGCAGTCAGCTACCGGAATCGGTCGTCGACTGCTCAATGTTCGTTGGTGTGGGCGCTATTGGAGGTTCGGGTCGACCTCTTCGCGGGTGGCAGGGGCGTCGGGGACCGCGATGGCGGCGAGGTCGACGTCGCTCGGGACAGTGTCGGTCGTGGCGGGCACCGGTGGCGCGGTGAGCGCGTCCGGCATGTTCTCTTGCACGGGCGGCTCCGGCGCCGCGGTCTTGTAGTCGGTGCCCGGCGGGTTGTTCTCCACGGTCGACAAGATCTCACCGGCGAGCGTGTCGGTGCCGACAAGCGTGTCGGGCGCGGGCTCGCCACATGCGAGGACCTCGTCGATGTTCTCGGGGAGGCTCGTCTCGTACGTATTGTCTGCGAAGCAATTCTCCTGATCTGGCGCGGCGATGAGCCCGAGGTCGACATAGCTCGACTCCTCGACGACGTTGGCACGGACCGTGTTGCCGATCGCGAGGTATTGCGGCGCTTCAGGTTGGATCGCCATCACGATGCCATAGCGATGGCCGATGACGCGGTTGCGCTCGACGATGTTGTCGCGTCCTCCCGCGTTGATGATCCCGAAGCCCTGCGCGACCTCGGCGATCTCGATCGCGGGCGACAGCCCATTGTCGTTGTCGTGCACGAGGTTGCCGACGATCGTCGTCTCGCGCTCGGGTGGGTTCGCCTCGCCGTCGCCGCTGTTCGGCACGATGCCGCCTCGGTTGTAGCGGAACACGCTGTTGACGATCAGCAGGTTGCCGCCCGCGTTGGTCCCCGAGTAGCCGAGCCCGTTCCATTCGGCGAGCGAGTCGCGGATCACCGCATTGCAGGGGTAACACTGGCCGATGTAGAAGCCAGCGTCGGGGGCGCCAGACGTGTAGTCGTGGTCGAACTCGCCGCTCACGGAGTCGAACGCGTAGATGCCGTAGTCGCCGGTGCGCCAGCTCGTGAGGTAGCTGCCGCGATAGCCGTCGACGCCGCTCCAGAAGAATGCGTTGGTCGTGTAGTTGCGGGCCGTCAGGTTCTCGATCGCGACGCCGTCGGCGAACACCGTGAACGCGTTCGGCAGGTCTTCGTCGAATTCGCCGTCGAGGATCGTCTCGTTGCGATCGACACCGCGGATCACGACGTTCTCGTGGCCGGGCTCGACGGTGACGGCCTCCTTGTAGATGCCCTTGTCGACGAGGATCAACGAACCAGGTGCTGCCGCGTCGACTGCAGCCTGGATCGTCGGGTAATCCTGCGGAACGAGCAGCGTCCCCTCCGGCGCCGTCGCCACCGCCGTGGTCGTCGGTCCAGCATCGAGTCCGGCGTCGAGCTCGCCGTCGCCGACGACGATGGCGCCGATCATGCCGAGCGAGTCGGTGCCGTGCAGCTTGCACCAGTACCGGTAGGTCCCCGGCTCGGCGAACGTGAACTCGTAGCGGGTGGCCACGCGCAGCTGCGCGATGCCGAAGTCCAGCCCGAAACCGTCTTCGTCGAACGCGCGGAGGTCGTGGATGTTCGAACCCTGGTTGTCGAACACGACCGTCGTGCCGGGGTCGACGCGCACGTTCTGCGGGGTGAAGCGGTTGTCGCTCACGCGGATCACGACCTCGGCCTTGCCCCGTTGGTCGTCGATCTCTCGGTTCTCGATCGAGTCGCGCTTGGTGCCACCGTCGCCGCTGCACGCGGCGAACACGAGCACGAGCGCGCCCAGTACGGCGATCGGGCGTGTTCGCATCGTCGTTCGCATCCTCGTTCGTCCTCTCAGGCGCGACCGGGCTTGCGGAAATGCTGCGCCAGCTCGAGGAGCGTGCGCACGCCGAAGCCGGATCCACCCTTGACGTTGATGCCGTTGTCAGACTCTGACCGGGCGGGGCCGGCGATGTCGAGATGGGCCCAGGGCACGTCGCCGACAAACTCTTGGAGGAACAGCCCCGCGGTCAGCGCACCCCCGTACTGGCCACCGACGTTCTTCATGTCCGCGACCTCGCTCTCGAGCAACTTGCGGTACTCGGGCGGCAGGGGCAGGGGCCACACCTTCTCGCCGACGCGATCGGCTGCCGACCGCACCTGGCCGATCCACCCGTCGTGATTGCCCATCAGCCCCGCGATCTGGTTGCCGAGGGCAACCATGCACGCGCCGGTGAGCGTCGCGAGATCGACCATCGCGTCGACGCCGTCGTCGGCCGCGAGGGCCAGTGCGTCCGCGAGGATCAGCCGGCCCTCCGCGTCGGTGTTCATCACCTCCACCGTCTTGTCGTTCCGGTAGCGGATCACGTCGCCGAGGCGGTAGGCGCTGCCCGACGGCATGTTCTCGACCAGCGGGATATAGCCGACCACGCGCGCCCGCACCCCGAGCGCCCCGAGCACCGACATCGCGGACAGCACCGCCGCGCCGCCCGACATGTCGGTCTTCATGGCCTCCATGCCGCTACTCGGCTTGAGCGACAGACCGCCGCTGTCGAAGACGACGCCCTTGCCGATGAGGCCGAGCGTGCTGCGCGCGCCGCTCGGCGCGTGCTCGAGCTTCACGAAGCGCGGGCCGCGAGTCGAGCCCATACCGACCATGATCGTGCCCTGCAACCGCAACCGTTCGAGCTGGGGGCCGGAGTAGACCGTGCACTTGAGCCCCGAGCGCCGCGCGACGCGCTGGGCCTCGGCCGCGAACTGCGCGGGCGACTTGCCCGCCGCGGGCTCGTTCACGAGGTCGCGTGCGGCGATCACCGCGGCCGCGATCGCACTGCCGGTGGCCAGGCCCGCGTTGGCCTTGCCACTCGCGCCGAGCAACGTCACGGTCGCGAGCGTGCTGCGTTTCGGGTCGCTCTTGTACTTGAGGTACTGGTAGCCGCCGAGCAACACGCCCTCCGCGAACGCCTGCGCGGCGTCGCCGGCGTCGACACCCTTCGGGAGCGAGTCGAGCACCGTCGTGGCCGCGGACTTCGAGCCCTTCGCCCCGCGCGCGATCGCAGCGCCGACCCTGCGCAGCGCGTCGATATCGAGCTTCGACTTGTCGCCGAGACCGACCACCATGACGCTCTTCGCGTTCGCGCCGTCCGCAGGCACCCGCGCGGTCTCACCGACGCCACCATTGAACCCGCTCGCTTCGAGCAGCGCGCCGGCCGATGACGCGAGCAATGCAGATCCGGGGCCCGCCTTTCGACCCGCGTACATGCCGACGACGAGCACGTCGGCCCGCGCTCGCGCTGGCGCGGTCTGCGACACGGTGAGCTTGGCAGCCACGAGTACCTCCGACTTGATCTACGAGTGGGTCTCGCCCGTACGCGCCGCGCGCCAGGCGCCCTCCTGCCAGCGGGCGAGTGTCCAAAGCAGGTCGGCGAGTCGATTCAGGTACGGCACGACCTGGCAGCCGCTGCCGAGCCAGCCGGCGTCGTGGCAGGCCACGGCATCTCGCTCGGCACGCCGAACGACCGTGCGGGCGACGTCGAGCAACGCGCCGATCCGGCCCTCGCCGGGCAGTACGAACTCGGTCGGCGGGTCGAAGCGGCCGGTGATGTCGTCGATGATCGGCTCGAGCGCAGCGACCATCGGCGCGGTAACCCGCGTCGTACCGTCGGTGAGCTTGGCGCGGTTCTCGGGAGCAGTCGCGAGCTCGGCCCCGACGACGAACAGCTCACGCTGCAGACGCAACAGCAGCGTCCAGAGCTCGGAGCCGGGAACGGCTTCCGCCCTGGCGACCCCGAGCGCGCTCACCGCCTCGTCGACGGTGCCGTACGCGCTCGGCCCGACGTCGCCCTTGCCGACGCGCCCGCCGTAGAAGAGCCCGGTCGTGCCGTCGTCGCCCGTCTTCGTGTACACCTTCACCGGCCGGCGAGTCTACGGACGGTCACCCAGGTCGGGTGCCGCGATACCCATGGAGATGCGTTTCGAAGCACCGGTATCATGTCCCGGATGTCCGCTTTCCTCGACGCCCTCGCCGATCGGGTCCTCATCTTCGACGGCGCGTTCGGCACGTGGATGCAGGATCAACATCTCACGGCCGACGACTTCGGTGGGCCGGCGCTCGAGGGTTGCAACGAGATGCTCGTGCTCACGCGGCCCGACCTCGTCGCCCGCATGCACGACGACTACTTCTCGGCGGGGATCGACGCCGTGGAAACCGCCACCTTCGGCGCTTTCGACCTCGTGCTGAACGAGTACGGCATCGCCGAGAAGACCCGCGAGATCAACGAGACCGCGGCTCGGACCGCCCGCGAGGTCGCCGACCGCCACGCCGCCGACGGACGGCCGCGGTTCGTGATCGGCTCCGTCGGGCCCGGCACCAAGCTGCCGTCGCTCGGCCACATCGAGTTCGTACCCCTGCGCGACGGCTTCCAAGAGCAGATCGAGGCGCTGCTCGTCGGCGGCGTCGACGTCGTCCTCATCGAGACCGTGCAGGATCTGCTGCAGGGCAAGGCCGCGATCATCGCGGCTCGCCGCGCTATGGCGGCGACCGGCATCGAGGTGCCGCTGATGGTGCAGGTGACCGTCGAGACGACGGGCCGGATGCTCGTCGGCTCCGAGATCGGCGCCGCGCTCACCGCGCTCGAAGCCATGCGCCCCGACGTGATCGGCCTGAACTGCGCGACCGGGCCCGCCGAGATGACCGAGCACCTCCGGTATCTCGCGCAGCATGCGCGCACCTTCCTTTCGTGCCTGCCGAACGCGGGGTTGCCGAGCGTCGTCGACGGTCACACGCACTACGACCTCACGCCTGAGGGGCTCGCCGACGCGCACGAGCGCAATGTGTCCGAGTTCGGGCTCAACATCGTCGGCGGCTGCTGCGGCACGACGCCCGCGCACCTGCGCGCGGTCGTCGAACGACTCGGAAACAATCGCTCGCCCGTGCCCCGCACCCCCGAGTTCGAACCGGGCTGCTCGTCGATCTACTCGCACGTGCCCTACCACCAAGAGCTCTCGTATCTCGCGATCGGTGAACGCACGAACGCGAACGGCTCGAGGAAGTTCCGCGAAGCGATGCTCGACTCCGACTGGGACACGTGCGTGGCGATGTCACGCGAGCAGGTCAAGGAGGGCGCCAACGTGCTCGACGTGTGCGTCGACTACGTCGGGCGCGACGGCACCGTCGACATGGACGAGATCGCCAGGCGGTTCGCGACGCAGGCGAGCCTGCCGCTCGTGTTCGACTCGACGGAGCCGCAGGTGCTCGAAGCCGGGCTCCAGCACCACGGTGGCAAGGCGATTCTCAACTCGGCAAACCTCGAGGAGGGCGAGGCCGACGGCAAGCGCATGGACCGCGTGTTCAAGCTCGCCGCCGAGTACGGCGCCGCCGTGATCTGCCTCACGATCGACGAAGAGGGACAGGCGCGCGATGTCGAATGGAAGCTGCGGGTCGCGCACCGCCTCTACGACATCGCCACTCAGCGGTATGGGATCGATCCGACCGACCTGATCTTCGACGCGCTCACGTTCCCGCTGTCGGCCGGATCGGAGGACCTGCGGCGCGACGGCATCGAGACGATCGAAGCAATCCGGCGCATCAAGGCCGAGCTGCCGGGGGCCTCGACAGTGCTCGGTCTGTCGAACGTGAGCTTCGGGTTGAAGCCGGCGGCCCGGCACGTGCTGAACAGCGTCTTCCTGCACGAGTGCATGGAGGCGGGCCTCGACGCCGCGATCGTCCATGCCGCCCGCATCCTGCCGATGCACCGCATCGACGAGCACCACCGAGAGATCACACTCGACCTCATCTACGACCGCCGGCGCGACGACTACGACCCGCTGCAGGAGTTCATCGGCTTGTTCGAGGGTGTCGACGCGCACGCCATGGAGAAGGAGGACCTGTCGAGCCTGCCGATCGAGGAGCGCCTCCAGCGGCGGATCATCGACGGCAACCGCGACGGGCTCACCGCCGATCTCGACGTGCAGCTGGCCGAGATGCCGGCGCTGTCGATCGTCAACGACGTCTTGCTGGAAGGCATGAAGGTCGTCGGCGACCTGTTCGGACGCGGGGAGATGCAGCTTCCGTTCGTGCTGCAGTCCGCCGAGACGATGAAGGCCGCGGTGAGCCATCTCGAGCCGCACATGGAGAAGGCCGACAGCGGCGGCAAGGGCACGGTCGTGCTCGCGACGGTCAAGGGCGACGTGCACGACATCGGCAAGAATCTCGTCGACATCATCCTGACCAACAACGGATACACGGTGCACAACCTCGGCATCAAGATCGGCATTGCCGAGATGATCGAGAAGGCGACCGAGGTCGCGGCCGACGCCATCGGCATGAGCGGCCTGCTCGTGAAGAGCACGATCGTCATGCGCGAGAACCTGCAGGAGCTCAACGAGCGGCACCTTGCGGAAACGCCGGTGCTGCTCGGTGGCGCGGCGCTGACCCGAAACTACGTCGAGGTCGATCTCCGGCAGGTGTACGAGGGTCGCGTCTTCTACGGCAAGGACGCGTTCGAAGGCCTCCACACGATGGACCGGCTCATGACGATGAAGCGTTCAGGCGAATGGGATCCCGATTTCGGCCGCGAGCTCGGCGGGCTCAAGCTGCCGCCGCGTCGGAGTCAGCGTGTCGACGAGATCGTCGAGCTCCCGGAGCGTTCCGACGTGGCGCTCGACGCGACCTTGTTCACGCCGCCGTTCCTCGGCAGCAGGGTGGCCAAGGGCATCTCGCTCGACGAGATCGCCGGGTTCGTCAACGAGACCGCGCTCTTCCGCAACCAGTGGCAGTTCCGACCCGACAAGACGATCAACGAGAACGACGAGTCGTTCAAGGCACGCATACGGCCGACCTTGCGCGAGCAGCTCGGCCGGGCCAAGGCCGAGGACCTTCTCGTACCGGCCGTCGCTTGGGGCTACTTCGCGGTGAACCGCGAGGGCGACGACCTCGTCGTCTGGAAGGACGACGACCGCAGCGTCGAGTGGCTCCGCTTCAGCTTCCCGCGGCAGCGCAAGGGCCGGTTCCTTTGCATCAGCGACTTCTTCCGCGACCTGGAGAGCGGCGAGGCCGACTACGCGGGGTTCCACGTCGTGACGATGGGCGCGAGGGTGAGCGAACGCGAGCGAGAGCTGTTCGCTGCCGACCAGTACCAGGACTACCTGCTGCTCCACGGCCTTGGCGTCGAGATGACCGAAGCGCTCGCCGAGCTCTGGCACCGCCGTATCCGCGAGGAGTGGGGCTTCGTCGGCGAAGACGGCCCGTCGCTCGCCGGCCTGTTCCGCCAGCAGTACAGGGGATCGCGTTACTCGTGGGGATACCCCGCGTGCCCCGACCTCGACGATCAGACCAAGCTCATCGAGCTGCTCGGTGTCGAGCGCATCGGCGTGAGCCTCACCGAGGAGTTCCACCTCGTCCCCGAGCAGAGCACGAGCGCGATCATCGTCCCCCACCCCGAGGCGAAGTACTTCGTCGTCTAACCGCGGGAGCGGTTCAGCTGAGGGTGGCTCTCGCCACGAGGTCGGTACCGAAAGCAGTGAGGATCGCGAGGTAGAGCAGGCCCGTCGCCGACATCACCGCGCTGTAGTACCGCTCGCGCAATGCGAGCGTCGTCACCGCGACGAGGGTGATCGTCGAGACGGCACACGCGATCCATACCCAACCGAGGATGCCGTTGTAGCCATCGTCGATCGTTCCCGTGAGCACCGACACCATGCCGGTCGGCACGAGCAGGACACCGACCTCCAACGGCCAGAGCCACGCGTTCCAAAGCACGAGCTCCTGCACCGCGTCGCGCGGGAGCCCTGGCTGCACGAGATACCAGTGGCCGAGCAGCATCGCGTCGGAGATACAGCCGAGGAACGCGGCACCAATCACGAGCCGGGCCGCGGCGAGCGCATCGTTTCCGCCCGCGAAGCTCGCCGCGCCGAGCAGCCCGATGAGCCCGATCGGCGGTGCGACGAGGTCCCACCGCGGATCGAACGTGTCGACACGACGGTGCCGGATCGACGCGACCAGCGCGGCGAGCGCGGCACAAGCGCACGCGAACGCTCCGAGCATCGCGACCGCACGCCCGGTGCCATCGACCCCCTGCGCGACGAACACCACGACCGCGCCGAACGCGAGCACGACATAGATGCTCCGCAACAACCAGCCGTAGCCGATCCCCACCTCGCGTCGCCGGCTCGTCACCCACAAGAACAGCAGCCCGCCGGCCGACCACTGGAGGAGAAACGTCGCGCTGTCGAGCCTCATGCCACGATGGCGATATCGCGCTGCGCGTGGTTCAGGCGACGGGGGCCCTCCACAGTCGCGACGACGATGTCCTCGAGGCGCATGCCGAAACGCCCAGGAACGTAGATACCGGGCTCGATGCTGAACGCGTGTCCGGGTACGAGCGCCGTGGGGTTGCCCGCCACGATGTAGGGATCTTCGTGTTCCTCGGCGCCGATGCCATGACCGGTGCGGTGCACGAAATATTCGCCGTATCCGGCGGCACCGATGACCGATCGCGCCGCCGTGTCGACGACCTCGCACGCGACTCCGACGGTTGCGGCCTGCACGCCAGCGGCCTGCGCGGCTTGCAACACCTCATAGGCGTCCACGATCTCCGCCGGCGGCTCACCGACGCTGAACATGCGCGTGATGTCGGAGCAGTAGCGGTTCATCGTGCCGCCGAAGTCGCAGAGCACGAGATCGCCGTCGCCGATCTTGCGATCACCGGGCTCGTGATGCGGGCTCGCCGCGTTCTCTCCCGCCGCGACGATCGCGAAGTTCAGGCGCTCGTGCCCGGCGCCCGAGATGCGCTCCGCAAGCTCTCGATGCACGTCGCGTTCCGACCGGCCACTGAACCGCACATCGCGCATCGCCGTCGCGATCTCGTCGACGGCGGCCGCGGCCCGAGCGAGCGCCGCGACCTCATCGTCGTCCTTCACGATCCGAACAGGCCCGACAACCTCGCTTCCCCTGCACCACGACAACACCGGACGGGCGCGTTGGAGATCGACGACGAACCGCGCCCAGGTCCGGTCTCCGATCGCGATCGTGCCCCTATCCGGCAACATCCGCGCGACCAGCTCGACGGGGTCATCGGTCTCATCCCACGCGATCAGATCGAACGATCCTCGCGACGTGTCCACGCGCGGCGCCTCGAGGCGCGGCACGATGAGGTGCGCGTCGCCGTCAAGAGGCAGTACGAGCATCGTCAGCCGCTCGAGGGGCATTGCCTCGTAGCCGACCAACCACGGCAGATCAGGTCCGACCGACAGCAGGAGCGTGTCGACGCCCTGCCGCGCCATCTGGTCGCGCACTCTCGAGATCCGCGAGCCGTGCTCGGTCATCCGGCAAGACCGGGAAGGCCGTCGATGCTACGTGCGTTCTTGCCCGACCGGTACTCGACGAGTCCCTCGGCGCCGCGAGCCGTCGCCCACTCGGTGAGCCGCGAGCGCGCGCTGACGATGCTCATCTCTGGCACACCGTAACCACACGACGTCTGCACGCGTTCCACCGCCACCTCGATGATCGACCGCCGCCCCGGCAGCTCGGGAAAGTGGTGCTCGAGCGCGGCGAACTCAGGTGTCTCGAGCGCGTGAGCGCACCCTGTGCCGAACAAGCGCAGGATCTGCGGGTTGCCGTCGAAGGCGCAGAACATGATCGTGATGCGCCCGTTGTCGCGCAGGTGCGCGATCGTCTCGACGCCGGAACCGGTGAGGTCGAGGTAGGCGACCCGCGACGGATCGAGCACCGTGAACGTGTCGAGGCCCTTGGGCGAGAGGTTCACATGTCCGCCCGGTCCGGTTGGCGCAGACGCGACGAAGAACACCGGCTGTTCGGCGATCCACGCGGCCAGCGTCTCGTCGATCGAGCTCGACACCGCTCCCATTCCCCCAGTTTCGCGCGCCCCCGCCCTCCGGGCGCGAGCGGGAGAACAGGTCAAGGCGGTCGCGCGACCGGTCGAAGGCTCCAAGGAGGAGCCGAGAGGAGCGCTACCACCTTGACCGCCGCACCGACCCGTACCGGGGCTTCGGGCGACACCAGTGCGCGCCACGGTCGTCGCGTTCGGCGCGCGCGGCCCGATCTGCGCAGCCGGCCGAGCGGTGGCGGCGGTCTGCGCTGGCGGTTGGTGGTCGGCGATGCCGTCGCGGTGGCAGCGGCGTGGTCGGTGCCGTGGCTCGTGTTGCGCGACGGGATCCCGCCCTGGTTCGTGCCCGCCCAGGTCGCAGTCGCCATCTTCTTCTGCGCGCGGCAACGCTTGTACCTCGCGAGGGTCTGCGCAGTTCGAGCGGTCGAGATGGCACGGCTCGGGCGCGTCGCGACCCGTTCCGGCGTCACCGGAGCGTTCGTGCTGTGGCAGACCGATGTGCACGCGCCACTTCGGGCAACGCTCATCGGGGTCACCTTCACATTCGCGGCGCTCGCGCTGAGCAGGGGCGGTTACCGCAGCCTGCTCATGCGTGCCCGACGCGACGGCCGGCACCTCCGCGCGGTGATCATCGTCGGCACCGACGACACCGCGGCGCAACTCGCCGAGCACATCGGGCGCAATCCGGCCTTCGGATACAGGGTCGTCGGTGTTGTCGGCGATCGCAACGAACATTCGGCACGTGGCTTCGCGGCGCCCTACCTCGGCGCGGTCACGAACACAGCGGAGCTCGCGCTGCAAGCCGGAGCCAACGGCACCATCGTTTCCAGTGGCGCAGCTCCGATCATGGAATTGAACCGGCTCATGCGCGACCTGCTCGACGGTGGATTCCACGTACAGATGACATCAGGACTTCGCGGCTTCGCACACGAGCGCATGATCAGCCACGACATCGCCTACGAACCGCTGCTCTACCTCGAGCCCGTGCAGCTCTCGCGCACGCAACAGATCGTCAAGCGGGGACTCGATCTCCTCATGGCGCCGCTGGTATTGCTCGCCACGGCACCTGTGTTCGTCGCGATCGGGATCGCGATCAAGGTGACGAGTCGCGGCCCGGTCTTCTACGCGCAGCATCGCGTCGGCTACGAGGGCCGGACGTTCACGATGTACAAGTTCCGGACCATGGTCGTCGGCGCCGACGCGCTCGGCGACGAGCTTGCAGGGCTCAACCTGCGCGACGGCCCCCTGTTCAAGCTCGAACACGACCCGCGGGTCACAACCGTCGGTCGGTTGCTCCGGGCGACCAGCCTCGATGAGCTCCCCCAACTGCTCAACGTCGTCACCGGATCCATGACCTTGGTAGGTCCGAGACCGGCGCTCGAGCAAGAGGTCGCGGCGTTCGACGACGAGCTGCTGCGACGCTTTTCCGTGCGTCCGGGCGTCACCGGGCTGTGGCAGCTCGAGGCGCGCGACGATCCCGACTTCGATGCCTACCGGCGCCTCGATCTGTTCTACGTCGAGAACTGGTCGTTGTCGCTCGACCTGGCGATCATGATCGGCACGGTCGCCGATGTCGTCGTACGCGGCGTCGGCAGCCTCACCGACCGTCACTCGGGCAACTAGGCACTCGGGCAACTAGGCACTCGGGCAACTAGGCACTCGGGCAACTAGGCACTCGGGCAACTAGGCGACGGGCACCTCGCGGGACGCGGGACGCGCGGCGCCGGCGCCGCGCTTGGCGTGGTAGCTGCTGCGCACGAGCGGGCCGCTCTCGACGTGCGCGAACCCGAGCGCCTGCGCGTACTCGCCGACCCGCTGGAGCTCGTCGGGGAGCCACCACCGCACGACCGGAAGATGGCGAGGGCTCGGCTGCAAGTACTGGCCGACGGTCAGGAGATCGACACCGACGGCGCGGAGATCGGCGATCGCGGCGCGCAGCTCGTCGTCGCGTTCGCCGAGGCCGACGATCAACCCGGACTTCGTGACGAGCCCGGCGTCCTTGGCGCGCGCGAGGACCGCGAGGCTGCGCGCGTATCCCGCGGCCGGGCGGGCGGCGCGCTGCAGCCGGGCGACCGTCTCGAGGTTGTGGTTGAGCACGTCAGGCGCGGACGAGAAGATCGTGTCGAGCGCGCCGGCGTCGCCGCGACAATCGGAGATCAGGAGCTCGATCGTCGTCGCCGGGCTCGTCGAGCGGATCGCTTCGACTGTTGCCGCGAAGACCTCCGCGCCACTGTCGGTGAGGTCGTCGCGGGCGACGCACGTGATCACTGCGTGCTCGAGCTCCATCTCCGCGACCGCGGCAGCCACGCGCGCCGGTTCGTTGCGATCCACGGCGAGTGGCTTGCGGGTGTCGACGAGGCAGAACCCGCAGGCGCGAGTGCAACGGTCGCCGAGAATCATGAAGGTCGCGGTCCGGTCGGCCCAGCACTCATAGATGTTGGGGCAGCCGGCGGCTTCGCACACGGTGTGGAGATCGAGACGCCGAACGCGCTGCTTCATCTGTAGGTACTCGCCGTCGAGACGGACCTTCACACGCATCCACGACGGACGCGGCGACGCGTCGACATCGTGCACGCCCGCGTCCGCGAGCCGGCCGAGCAGCCGAACCGGCGCGTTTGTCGCCCGCATCGCCTCGCGCGAGAAGGCGCTGAGATCGGTGTCGGTCGTGCGCCACACGACGTCGTGGCGGTCGATGCCATTGCCATTGCAACTGGGGTTCGCGGTGTCGAATCGCGCCGCGAACTGCTGGATCACGCGGTCGACCACGCTCCGCATCTCGATTGGGTGGCCCAGTACCCGCGACATCGAGGTGACCCCTTTGTCGCGGATGCCGCACGGCACGATGTGGTCGAACATGCCGAGGTCGGGATCGACGTTCAGCGCGAACCCGTGCCGAGTGCGGCCCCTCGCGACACGAACCCCGATCGCGGCGATCTTCTCGTCGCCGATCCACACGCCGGTGTACCCGGCGTTGCGGGCGGCCCGGATCTCGAAGTCGGCGAGCACGTCGATCAGCACGTCCTCGAGGCGTCGCACGTAGGCCACGACGTCGCGCTGGCCGGCCCGCCACTCTGCGAGCGACACGATCGGGTAGCCGACGAGCTGGCCGGGGCCGTGGTACGTGACGTCGCCGCCGCGGTCGGCCGAGACGAGCTCGGCGCCGACGCTCTCCGGCTCGACCAGCACGTGCTCGGGCCGGGCCGAGCTGCCCATCGTGTACACGTGCGGGTGCTCGAGCAGGAGCAGATAGTCGTCGCTCGCGTGCCCGTGCAGCGCGCGTTGCAAGGTCTCAGCCTCGCGGTAGGGCACCTGGCCGAGCCAGCGAACCCTGATCACGCCCCGCTCCGTGGGCCGTGTCCCACGTATTCGCGGTATGCCGCAATCGAGTGGGACAGCCGCCAATCGGTGGGACAGCCGGTGCGGGGGGTCATGCGAGCTCGGGTTCCCAGTCGCGGGTCTCGAGGATCTCGCGCATGGCGCGCAGGAACGACGCCGCATAGGCACCGTCGAAGGCGCGGTGGTCCCACGCCAGCGCGAGCACACCGACATGGTGCACCGCGATCGAGTCCTCGCCGTCGGGACCCTCGACCACCACCGGCTTCTTGCGGATCCCGTCGGTCGCCAGGATCGCGACCTGCGGCTGGTTGATGATCGGCAAGGTCATCGTCGTGCCGAACGGACCCATGTTCGTGACCGTGAAGGTGCCGCCCGTGATCTCGTCGGGCGAGAGCTGCTTGCTCTTCGCGCGGGCTGCGAGGTCACGGATCTCACGGGCGATCAGGCGGAGGCGCTTCCCGTCGACGTTGCGGACGACCGGCGCGAGCAAGCCGTGAAAGTCGAGGTCGACTGCGATCCCGACGTTGACGTCGCGGTGCACGACGAGGGCGTCGCCGTCGACGCTGGCGTTGACGTTCGGATAGTCGTGCACTGCATCGGCGAACGCGCGGCAGATGAACGGGAGGAACGTGAGCGAGAATCCCTCCTCCGCCTTGAACTGGGCGCCTTCGGTGCGCCGCGCCCGCTCCACCCGCTCGAAGTCGACCTCGACGGAGGTGTACACGTGCGGGCTGGTCGCCTTCGACCGCACCATGTGCTCGGCGGTGCGCTTCCGCATGTTGTCGAACGGCACGTTGACGTCGCCCGTGCCGCGCGGCAGTGGCGCGGCGGCCGGCGATGTGGGCGGAGCGGCGGCGACGTCCGCGGGGGGCGAGGCGGTCGACACACCGGACCCGGCCGACCGCCCGCCGTTGGCGCGCGCCGCCTCGAGCACGTCGTTGCGGGTGATCCGGCCACCTTCGCCGGTCCCGCGGATCTGCGCTGCGTCGAGGCCGTACTCCGCCACGAGCCGCCGCACGATCGGCGAGGCGACAATGCCGGCCGACGCAGCGGCCGCGGCCGGCTGTGGCGGGGCGGGCTGCGGCGCGGCGGGCGCTTGCTCGGAGGGCGGCGGGGAGGCGGGCGCGGGTTCGGGAGCCGCTACTGGCGCAGGCGCAGCGGCCTGCGGGGCGGGAGCTTCGCCGGCACCGCCGATCACGGCGAGCCGGGCACCGACCGGCACCGTCTCACCTTCGGGCACGACGATCTCGCTGAGCACGCCCGCGACCGGAGACGGCACCTCGGAATCGACCTTGTCGGTCGAGACCTCGAACAGTGGCTCGTCGACGGCGATCGTGTCACCGACCTGCTTGAACCAGCGCGTGATCGTGCCTTCGGTGACGGTTTCGCCGAGCTGGGGCATCATCACGTCGGTCACAAGGTCACCTCGTTTCTTCGAGTCATCCGTGCAGCGAACGGCCGGTGAGCGCGAGGGCTGACTCGCCGAACAGCTCCGACAAGCTCGGGTGCGCGTGGATCAAGCGGCCGAGATCGAACGCCGTCGCCTCCCAGTTCACAGCGAGAAAGCCCTCGGTGAGCAGCTCTGTCACCCACGGCCCGCACAGGTGCACGCCCAGGATGCGACCACTCCCCTGCTCGGCGACGATCTTCACCAGCCCGTCGCTGTCGCCGATGATGAGGGCCCGGCCATTGCCGGCGAAACGGTGCACCGATGTCTCGACCGCGAGACCCCTGGCCTTCGCCGCTTCCTCGGTGAGCCCGCAGAACGCGACCTCGGGATGGCAATAGATCCCCCACGGGACCTTGTCGTACTCGATCGGCGTGGGATCTTCGCCGAGCAGGTCCTGCACCGCGACGATCGCCTCGCCGAACGCGACGTGCGCGAGTTGCGGCGTGTTCACGAGGTCGCCGACTGCGTAGATGCCGGTTGCGCTCGTTCGCATCCACTCGTCGACGGTGACGTAGCCCCGCTCGTCGATCATCACCCCGTGCTCGATGAGCCCGACGCCCTCGCTGCGCGGCCGCCGACCGACGCTGACGATGACCAGATCGACGTCGAGCTTGTCTTCCGCGCCGTTCGCCTCGTACCGGACGGTCACCCCGCTCCCAGACCGTTCGGCTGCGATGACCTTCACGCCCGCGATCGACTTGATCCCTCGTTTCGCGAACGCGCGCACGACGGTCTGCGCGACCTGGGAGTCGACGCCAGTCAGCAACTGCGGAAGCGCTTCGAGGACCGTGACCTCGCTGCCGACGTCACGCAGGAACGACGCGAACTCGCATCCGATCGCGCCGCCGCCGATCACCGCGACGCTGGCTGGCACCCGGTCGAGCTCGAGCACGTGGTCCGACGAGAGGATCCGTTCGCCGTCGTACTCCAAGCCCGGCAATGGCAGCGTGCGCGGCAACGATCCCATCGCGAGCACGACAGCTCGGCCGGTGAGCTCCGAGCCATCGGAGGCCACGACGGTGCGTCCCTTGCCGTCGGCGAGGCGTCCCCTCGCGTTGACGACGGTCACCTTGCGCCCCTTGAGCAGCGTCTCGAGGCCCTTCGTGAGCTGATCGACCACCTTCTGCTTGCGAACCTGGCTGGTCGCGAGCTCGATCGTCGGCGACGCCGTGTTGACGCCGAACTCCGCGGCGTGCTGCACGGTTCGCGCGACGGTCGCCGTCTCGAGCAGCTCCTTCGCGGGAATGCATCCTCGATGCAGGCATGTGCCGCCGACCCGCTGTTCCTCCACGACCGCACAGCGCAACCCCGCGCTCGCGCCGTACAGGGCCGCCGCGTATCCGCCCGGGCCGCCGCCGAGCACCACGATGTCGAATGTCTCGGATTTCTCCGGCGTCTTGGGCACGGCTACCTCACTCCGGCAGGCTGGCTGTTCGCGCCTCTGTGGGCCCGGATATCGACATTGTCGCTCATGGTCCTGCAATCGGCACGTTCGCCAGCAGCACGAAGAACGCCGCGGAAGCCCCGAGAATGGCGAGCGCGCACACCGCCGAGAGCACGAGCAGTGTCCTCGTCTTCATGCCGCATTGTCGCGCGCCGGTAGATTCCGACCATGGCCGGCCCGGACCAGCTCCATGTGTTCATCGGGACGAAGGCCCAGTACATCAAGACGGCGCCGCTGCTGCGGCTGCTCGACGACAAAGGCGTTCCGTACCGGTTGATCGACTCGGGGCAGCACGCGGAGATCGCCTCGGTCATGCGTGCCGAGCTCGGCGTGCGCGAGCCCGATTACGTGTTCGGGAACGACAAGGACATCGCCACGATCGGCCAAGCTGCGAAGTGGTCTCTCGGGCTCGCCGTTCGGCTCTGGAGCGGAAGGCGGCTCCGCGAGGAGGTGTTCGGTGACACTCGAGGGATCTGCGTCGTGCACGGCGACACCCCATCGACCCTGCTCTCGTGCTTCCTCGCGATGCGCGCAGGCCTGGAGGTTGCACACCTCGAGGCCGGCTTGCGGTCGAACAGCCTCTTGCATCCGTTCCCGGAGGAGATCATCCGGATCGTCGTGATGCGCCTCGCACACATCTGCTTCGCGCCGACACCCGACGCTGTCGAGAACCTGCGCCGCATCCGGATGCGCGGGCGGATCGTGCCGCTCGAGGCGAACACGTCGGTCGAGGCGGTGCGGTACGCGATCGGCTCGGCCGCTCCCGACGAGGCCGGTCCTGCGATCGTCACGATGCACCGCGTCGAGAACCTGAAGAACCGGGAACGCGTCAAGGGCTTCGCCGATCTCGTGTGCCGGATCGCCGCGCGCCGGCCGGTGCGGTTCGTCGTGCACGAGCCCACTCGACTCGCGATCGAGCGGTACCGCTTGGCCGACCGCTTGGAAGCGGCCGGCGTCGCGATGGGCCCGCTCGTCGCCCATGCCGAGTTCGTCGAACTGCTGCGGCACGCGCCCCTGGTCGTGATCGATGGCGGCAGTATCCAGGAGGAGTGCGCGTACATCGGTGTGCCGACGCTGCTCTGGCGCGACAAGACGGAACGGTTGCACGGGCTCGGCGCAAACGTGGTGCTCGCGCATTACGACCGCGGCACCGTCGACGGCTTCCTGTCCGATCCCGGCAAGCATCGGCGCCCGGTGTCGCTGCCTCCGGGGGCGCCGAGCGAGCAGATCATGGACGAGTTGCTCGCACACCTCGAGACTGCGGGGTGATCGCGGTGGTCGAGCTCGCTCCCGAGCCGAGGCAGGACGCCGGCGAACGAGCGATGCTCGAGGGGTTCCTCGACTACTACCGCTCGATCGTCGCTCGGAAGCTCGACGGCCTCACCGAGGAGCAGGCGCGGCGCGTCCACGAGCCGAGTGGGATGACGGTCATCGGCGTCGTCTTGCATCTCGTCGGCGTCGAGCTGTGGTGGTTCCTCGACGCGCTCGCGAACGAACGCCCGGTATACCGCCGAACCGAACACGAGATGGAGGCGGACCGCGATGCGGAGTGGAAGGCACGTGACGACGAGACGGTCGAGGCAGCGCTGGCTGCGTACGCCAGGGCGTGTGAGGACGCGCGGGTCACGGCCGCCCGATACGACCTCGACGACATCGCGTTGCTGCCGCGCGTCGCGCAGCGGCAGGCCACCCTGCGCTGGATCTACGTGCACATGATCGAGGAGACCGCCCGCCACGCTGGCCATCTCGACCTGCTCCGCGAGGCCATCGACGGCTCCACCGGCGACTGACCCTCGACCAGCGAGGCGTCAATCGACCTCGATAATCGAGGTCGATTGACGCCCAGCAATGCCGAGGAGCGACTGGAGCTGGGCGACCCGGTCGCTGATGTTCCAATCGCGGGCGGCGCGTGCCTCGGCCGCGCGGCCGATCGCAGCGCGCTGGTCGCTGTCGCCGATCAGATGCAGCGCCGCATCCGCGAGAACGCTCACGGACCCAGGGCGCACGAGCACACCGTCGACGCCGTGCCGCACCGCCGGCGTGATCGCTGGTGTATCGCTGCCGACCACCACGTTGCCTGCGGCCTGGACCTCGAGCACGGTCTGGCTCAGCCCCAATACCGAGACGTCGGTCCGGAACGGCAACAGCATGACATCGCAGGATGCGATCAGCGCGAGCCGTTCGTGCTCCTCGAGAAAGCCGCGCCAGTCGATGCGCTCCGAGCGGTACCGACCGCGCAGATCGGTGAACATGGAACCGATGCCGGCGACGACGAAATCGACGTCGCGGGCCGCTGCGTCCAACCGTTGCATCGTGGCGAGTGCGAGGTCCGCGCCCTTGACCCTGTTCACGTGGTTCACGAACCCGACGCGCGTGAGATTCCTTCGGTTCCGGTCGCAGGGAGCGCACCAACTCGATGTCGACCGCCGGCAGCAGCACCTCGACCGGACGATCATTCCGTTCGAACTGCCCGGCGATCTTCTCGCTCGCCGCGAGCACTCCCTCGTAGCTGCGCAGCACCACCCGCAGCGGCCGCGGCGGCGGATCCGACGCGTTTGTGGCCTGGAAGAACCATCGGAGGCCGCCCGCCCCTCGCGCCGACGCTTCGAACGCTGCCCAGTAGGGCGCCGCCAGCCACAGGTCGTAGATCCCGTTCACGACAACCGTGGCGTCGGGGTCGAGCCGTCGCAACTCGCGACCGGCCTGGGTGGGGAACGCGCCGCCGACCCGATGCACCAGCGAGCCGTGCCAGTCCTGCACGACGGGCGGCCTCGAACGCGCCGTGGTGTCGCAGCTCGTGATCACGTGCACATCGATCCCCGAGGCGGCGAGGTGCCGGGCCAGGGTCGAGAGGTACCCGAGGATCCCCGAAACGCGTCGCCGCGGTGGGAAGTACTTGACGACGAGAGCGAGCCGCACAGACCTTCGACGTCCCTTCGACCTCAGGAGGTCCCGGGCGCTGCGAGCTCGAGCAGCAGGTAACCGCCGAATCGCTGGCCGAACCACGTGTCGCAGAGCCGGCGGTCCAGCCGGCGGACGATCGGGCCGAGCACCGGCAACGTGTAGAAGTGGCCCGTCGCGGCAAGCACTCGGATCCCACGCGCAGATCGCACCTCGAGCCCCGGTGGCAGGATCCGCTCCACGTCGACGCGCCGATCGAAACGGATGAATACCGGTTCGCTCCGCCGCCACAACGAAACGAGCCGGTAGGTCAACCGCTTGAAGCTCCACGGGTTGTAGAACTCGAGGAATGCTCGACCGCCGGTTCTGAGCACACGACGGATCTCGCGGAGCGCTCCCAGGAGATCCGGCACGTGGGCGAGGACCTTGCACGAGTACACGACATCGAACGAATCGTCGGCGAAGGGCAGGGCATCCACCGCGGCGTTCGCCGCACACAACCCCTTGCGCCGGCTGACACCGGCCATGCCAGGCGACAGGTCGATACCGATCGCCCGCTCGGCGACACCATCGACTCGTGTGAGGATCAACCCCGTGCCACAACCGATCTCCAACGCGCGCCGGCCGGTGACCGATGGTTCGATCCTGTCGAACTCGAGGTCGTTGATGACGCCGTAATAGCCGTCGCGACGTTCGCCCTCGTACCACGACGAGTAGTCGTCGTAGTACGCGGCGATGTCCGCTCGATCTCGTGACGCTGCTTCGCGCATTCTGGGCATTCTGGGCATTCTCAGTGCGGGAATTGCGGCGATTCGGTTCGCCGGCCGACGATCACCGCCGCGAGCACGGCGAGCACGATGAGACCGGCGACCCGGTCAGCGGCGGCAGCGGCAAGTCCGACAGCGGCCGGCAGGTCGAGCAACGGGCTGGCGGCGGCGACGAGCCCCTCGCGAACGCCGATACCGGCGGGGAAGATACCCGTCGCCGAGGCCAGCACCCCCGCCAGCGTCAGCCCGACGGCCTGGTCCGCCGAGACGTCGAAGCCCATGCCGGCGACGAACCCTGCGAGCCGAAGCGCACCGACCGCCACCGTCGCGAGCTCGACCGCAGCGATCGCGCCGAGCCGAGCGAGCGCCCCGGACCCCACCGCCCCGCGCACCAGCCCGTACACGACCCCGAACAGACCGAGCCCGACCACGACCAGCACGGCGCCGATCACACTTCGACCGGCGAACGGCTGCAGGACACCGGCGGCGAGCGCACTGGCGGCCAACCATGCAAGCCCGACGGTGACGGTCGTGCCGGCAGCGCGCTTCAGCCCGGTCTGCTCGTCGACGAGCGCGCGGGTCCGAACCAACACCGAACCGGGGAGTGGCGCCAGGTTCGCAGCGGTGCCCAGCACACTGACCCGTAGCGCGTCGCCCACAGCGATCCGGCGGCCGAGGAGGCGCCCTTGTTGCACGTACTCGAGCCCGTTCAGCAGCACCGTGACGAGCGGCCCACCGATCCCGACGAGCGCGAGGAGCGCCCATCGCGGCTCAGGTTCTGGTTCGTTGGGAAAGGTGACGATCGCGATCGCGGCCATGACGACGAACGCGGCGCACGCAGCGACGAGCACCACGCGCTGTGTCGTCGGAGAACGGCGCGGTGCCCGCACGAGCCCCGCGAGCCATGCGAGCCGGCCGTGATCGGGCGGATCAGCAGGTGGCGACGCCGCGGGCACGCGGCGCACCGTAGCGGCGGGCCTCTGCGCCGGCGGCACGCCGCGCCAGGTCGTAGCCGTAGTTGGCAGCTTCGCTGCCGCACACCTCGATGAGCCGGTCGAGGCGCGCCTCGACGACCCGGTCACCGCCGCCGTGCTTCGCGTGCCCGCCACCCGACCGCCGACCGGATTGATTCCGTGGTCGCTCGACCTCGGCGACGAGCGCGCCCGCCGCGGGGTCCGGCAGCCCGATCGACGCGTGGAGGCCGGCAAGGATCGTCGGGCCGAGAGTGCGGTCGACGAGCTCCTCGAATCGGATCGTTCGAAAGCGGTCGTGACCCTCACCCTGGCTCCGCATCGCCAGGTTCTGCGCGGTCCATGTCCAGCAGAGCCGTTCGAATTGGTCGCGGAGCGCCCAGTCGAGGCGCGCCCTGATCGACCGCGGCCGGAAGTGCGGCGCTGCGAGCCGCCGGTACGGCACCAGGTTGAGCGCGCGCCCCGCGAACCGATACTGGCCCCAATCGAGCGCGGAGCGGACGTAGGTCCGAGGGTCGCGCACGACCTGGACGACGATCGAGTCGGGGAACGCGTCGAGCAGCGGGCGGACCAACCCCCCGATCAGCGAGTTCGCCTCCACGTATGGAATGGCCGAGGCCGAGACGGCTGCCGAACGTTGGCCTCGCACGATCGTGGTCGCACGCGTCGTCGATACGGCACCGGCGGCATGCGCGTTCGCCACGAGGCGCAGCCAGCGCGGGGCGGGCTCGTGCATCGACCGGGCGCCAGACGCCGCGAACACCTCGGCGAGCAAGGTCGTGCCGGTCCGACCGGTCGAGACGAAGAACAGCGCAGGCACAACGCGACGTTACGGCAACGGGCCAGAACCCCAAGGGACCGCCGAACGCCGAGGGAAGGGTCGTCGACAACGATTCATCGGCATGTCATCTCGTCGACGGTTCCGCGTCGTGCGAGGCGCGGCCGGAGCGAGACATCACGTCGGCAAGCAACCCGATCGAGAGGACCTGGAAACCGGTGAAGAGCAACAGCGCCGTGTTGACCGGCACGCGGAACTCGCTCTTGTCGAACAGGTCCCACACGAGCTTGCCGAAGCCGAGTGCCAGCAGCAAGAGCGACAGTGGACCGAAGACGCGCATCGGGTTGAACGAAAAGATCATTCGCAGCACCTGCTGCCCGTACCTCTTCGTGTCGCGGTACCAGTGGAACTTCGAGCGCCCCGCGCGCTCCTTGTAGTCGATCGGCACGTACTTCACGGAGTAACCGTTCGCGAGGAAGCACAGGGTGATGGTCGTGACGCACGAGAAGCCCGGAGGGAGCATGTGGAGGTATTGCTTCGCGATATCGCGACGGAACGCGCGGAAGCCCGAGTTCAGGTCCGGGATCCTGACCTTCGTCAGGTACTGGGCGAGGCGACGGATGAAGAACTTGGCCGGGACGCGCGCGAACTTGTGCGTGCCCTGTTCGGAAGTCCGGGCGCCGACGACCTGGTCGTGCCCCTCCAGCTCCTTCACGAGCTGGGGGATCTCGTCGTTCGGGTAGGTCATGTCGACATCGGTCCACACGACGATCCGGCCGGTGGCGGCCCGTGTTCCTGCCCGGCGAGCCGAGCCGGAACCACGGTTGTGCACGAACGAGATCAGACGGATACCGTCGATCTGGCGCAGCTCGTCGAGCGATCCGTCGGTGGAACCATCGTCGATCACGACCAACTCGTAGGAATACGGCGAACCGTCCATGGCGAGGGAGATGCGATCGAGCTCGGCGCGCAGGTGGCCCCTCTCGTTGAAGATCGGCAGCACGATCGAGACGTCGACCTCGCGATCGCCGGTGCTCACGCGTTCGGCCATACGGGTATCCCTCTTTCCGGCGTTCCGAATAGGTCGCAGGCGACGTCAGGCTACGCGGCCGTTCACCACGCGAGCTGACGCTCGACCTCGGCCACCGCCCTCGCGGCGCAGTCACCGGTACGATGACCGGCTTCGGGCCGCTCCGCCCACCTGAGCCGCAGCGGCGGCCTCTCGACACAGAGCTCCAGCGTGACCCCATCCCCGACTCGTGCCCAAAAGCTGCTCGGCGCCGCGAAGGCGAATGTCCCCGAGGGCACCTACGCGGTCGGAGCCGGTCTCATGGTTGCCGCTGCCACCGCGTACGGCTTCCAGATCATCGCAGATCGTCAACTCGACGAGAACGGCTACAACGCGCTCAACAGCCTGTGGGTGCTCGTGTTCGTGGTCGCGCCGGGGTTCTTCCAACCGATCGAGCAGGAGGTCGCGCGCGCGCTCGCGCATCGCCGCGCCCAAGGCCTCGGAGGCGGCCCGCTGGTTCACAAGGCCGGGCGCCTCGGCGCGCTGCTCGCGGTGGCCGTCGCGATCACCGCCATCGTCGCGGCGCCGTTGTGGATGATCGAGAACTACTTCCACGACGAACCGATCATGCTCACGTGCCTCCTGGTCGCGCTCGTCACGTACTTCTTCGCGCACCTCGCGAGGGGAACCCTTTCGGGCAATGGCCGCTTCGGCGCGTACGGCATGATGCACGCTGCCGAGGGAACCTTCCGGATGCTGTTCGTCGCGGCGGTGCTCGCGTTGGGGTTCTCGACACCCGGATGGTTCGGCTTCGCGCTCGTCGTGCCTCCTGCTCTCGCCGTGGTCGTGTCGCTGCGAGGTCAACACGACCTGATCGTGCCCGGCCCGGACGCGCCGTACAGTGAGCTCTCGAGCGCGCTCGGCCTCTTGCTCGTCGGGACCGCGCTCGCACAGGTGATGTCGTACGCGCCCGTGATCGCGGCGAACGTGCTCGCGGGAGACGAGAACGACGCGCTCTTGGCGGGCTTCATCACCGGCATGTTCATCGCTCGAATCCCCATTCTGCTGTTCCAGGCGGTTCAGGCGTCGCTGCTCCCCAAGCTCGCCGGTTACGCCGGTGAAGGCCGCCACGACGACTTCCGCTCGGGCCTGCGCAAGCTGCTGGTCGTCGTCGTCGGGATCGGGATCGTCGGTGTCGTGGCGGGTGCCACCATCGGCCCGAGCGTCGGTGAGGTGCTCTTCAGCGAGAAGTGGACGCTCGGCAACCGCGACCTCGCGCTGCTCGCTGCCGGCGCAGGCGGCTTCATCCTCGCCCTGACGCTGGCCCAGGGCTTGATCGCGCTCCGCGGCTACGTCCACGTGGCGGCGGCTTGGGTCTTCGGCATTGTCGTGTTCGTGTCGGTGATGCCGCTCGGCAACGACGTGTTCCTCCGTGCCGAGGCTGCCTTCGTCGCGAGCAGTCTCGCGACGGCGCTCCTGATGGGAATCCTGCTCATAGCGCGCCTTCGGGTTGCGACGGCGACCATCGCGGATCTCGTCGGCGTGATCGAGCACGAACAGCTCGAGCTCTAGCAGTGTCCTGGCTTCGAATCCTTCGACCGAAGCAATGGTCGAAGAACGTGTTGGTGTTCGCGGCGCCCGGAGCAGCGGGCGTGCTCGGCGAGGGCGAAGCGATCGTCAAGACGCTGATCGCGTTCGTGTGCTTCTGCCTCGCGGCGAGCGGCACCTATTGCTGGAACGACGCGCTCGACGCGACCGAGGACCGCCACCACCCCACGAAACGGCACCGGCCCGTGGCGTCGGGTGCGATCAGCCGCCGGTCCGCGATGACAGCCGGAACGATCCTGCTCATCGCTGGGGTCGGCCTCGCCTTCGCCGCATCGTGGCACCTGGCCGTGGTGACGGCCGGCTACGTCGGGCTGACGATCGCATACAGCACGGTGCTGAAGCACGAGCCCGTGATCGACCTCGCGGCCGTCGCTGCCGGCTTTCTCTTGCGGGCCATCGCAGGTGGCGCCGCGGTCGACGTCGACATCTCCACGTGGTTCCTGATCGTCGCCGGTGCCGGATCACTGTTCGTTGTCACCGGCAAGCGTCATGCGGAGATGCTGGAGCTCGGCGACCGCGCCGCCGAACATCGACGGGCGCTCGCGCACTATTCGCTGGGCTTTCTCGCGTACGTCCGCGGGGTAGCAACGAGCGTCGCGATCGTCGCGTACGCGTTGTGGGCCTTCGATGTCTCGAGCCGTACCGGCAACGAGGTCCTGTTCCAGCTCTCCATCGTGCCGCTCGTGCTCGGGCTCCTGCGATACGCCCTGCTCCTCGACGAGGGCAAGGGCGGTGCTCCCGAGGAAGTCGTGCTCGCGGATCGCGTGCTGCAGGTTGTGGGGCTGGCGTGGCTCGTCCTGTTCGGCCTCGGCGTCGGGGGCAACTGAGTGCGCGCGCTGCCCGGCGTCGTCGGAGATCGGCTGCTGACCGGGTGGGGCCGTACGGCGCCCACCCGCGCAACCGTGTGGGCGCCGCCGACGGCGGCAGCGCTGCCCGACCATCTCGCCGACGTCGGAGAGCGGGGCGCGCTGGCGCGCGGTCTGGGTCGTAGCTATGGGGATGCAGCACAGAACGCAGGCGGCCATGTCGTCGACATGACCACACTGGCGTCGATCGAAGCGCTCGACGCCGACGCGGGGACGGTGACGTGCGAGGCCGGCACCAGCCTCGGTTCGTTGATGCAGCTCCTGATCCCGCTCGGATGGTTCCCCACGGTCATTCCCGGTACCCGCTTCGTGACCGTCGGCGGCGCGTTGGCTGCCGACATCCACGGCAAGTTCCGCCACGGCAGCTTCGCGGACTTCGTCGAGCGCGCGACCCTGATCACACCGGCCCAGGGCCCGATCACGATCCGGCCCGCCGACGACGCCTTCCGAGCGACCGCGGGCGGGATGGGTCTCACTGGCGTCGTCACCGACGCGACACTCCGACTTCACCGCATCGAATCGGCATGGATGCTCGTCGACACCCAGCGCTGCGGCGACGTGGACGACTGCATGGCACGGATGCTCGATTCCGACGACGACTACCGCTATTCGGTCGCCTGGATCGACTGCATGGCGAAGGGGACGCACCTCGGTCGATCCGTGCTCGAACGCGGGAGCCACGCGCCTCTGGATGCGCTCGACGACCGGCGGCGGGCCTGCAGCAGGCGCTACGCGACGAGCCGGTCGATATCAACTCCTCCGTGGATTCCCAATGGGATGTTGAACCGTCTCACCGTACGCGCGTTCAACGAGCTCTGGTTCCAGAAGTCACCCCGGCGCTCACACGAGGCGCTCCGGTCGATCCCCTCGTTCTTCCATCCGCTCGACGGGGTCGCGGGCTGGAACCGCATCTATGGCTCGCGGGGTTTCGTCCAGTACCAGTTCGTCGTGCCCTACGGCTCGGAGCAGACGATCCGCGTCGCGCTCGACCGCTTGTCCGCGGCCGGGACGCCGTCGTTCCTCGCGGTGCTGAAGCGATTCGAGACGCAGAACGAGGGGTTCTTGTCGTTCCCGTTGCCGGGCTGGACGCTCGCCCTCGATGTGCCAACCGCCGCCAGCGGGCTCCGTGAGCTGCTCTGCGGACTCGACCGTCTCGTTGCCGACGCCGGCGGCCGGGTGTACCTCGCGAAGGACTCGCGGCTCGATCACGCGTTGTTGCCGGACATGTACCCGAGGCTGGAAGCATGGCGCGAGGTGCAGACCTCCCTCGATCCGAAGGGCACGATGCAGTCGGACCTCGACCGCCGGCTGGGCATGCGCCGTGCCAGGGCCGACATGAGATCGACGACACCTGCGAGGGGCACACCATGAGAGATGCAATGGGAACGATGCAGTCCGTGCTCGTGCTGGGCGGCGGCTCAGACATTGCACTCGCCACCGTCCGCGAGCTCGTCGATCGCGGCACCTCGCGCGTTGTGCTGGCCGCGCGCCGCCCCACCGAGCTCGAGCAAGCGGCCGAGCGGTTGCGAACGGCTGGCACCAAGGTCGACGTCGTCGAGTTCGACGCGTGCGCGACCGACACGCACGCGAAGTTCGTCGACTCGGCCTGGTCGGACGGCGACATCGATTGCGTGCTCCTGGCATTCGGCACGCTCGGCGACCAGGAAGTGAGCGAGCGCGACGCGAGCGCCACCGTGGACGTCGTGAACACGAACTTCGTCGGCGCGGCCTCGATCGGAATCCACGTCGCAGAACGCCTGCGCGCGCAGGGTCACGGCACCCTCGTCGCGCTCTCGTCGGTCGCGGGCGAGCGAGTCCGGAGGGCGAACTTCGTGTACGGAGCGGCGAAGGCGGGGATGGACGCGTTCTTCCTCGGCCTCGGCGACGCCCTGCGCGGCACCGGCGCGTCGGTCATGGTCGTACGGCCCGGGTTCGTGCACACGAAGATGACCGTGGGGCTCCCGGCCGCGCCGCTGGCGGTGACCCCCGATCGGGTCGCACGCGACATCCTGACCGGGCTTGCGCGCGGTTCCGACCTCGTGTGGTCACCGCCGGCAATGCGGATCGTCATGGCGGTGCTCCGGCACGTCCCTCGACCGATCTTTCGCCGGCTACCGATCTGAGATCGCTGTGCGCGCGATCGCAGCCTTCGACTTCGACGGGACCCTCACGCGCCGCGACACGATGTATCCCTTCCTCCGGGAGTTGGTCGGGTTCCGTTCACTTGCCGGCGCCGCGTTGGTCGACCTGCCTCGCCTCGCCCTCACCGCGCTCGGACGCGGTGACCGTGATGCTGCCAAGGCGCGCTTGTTGACGCGTTCTCTCGCCGGCTTGGACGCCGAGACGGTCGAGCGCCTTGGTCGCTCACATGCACACCGGATCCTGGACCACGAACTTCGCCCACAGGTCATCGACCGGGTCCGTTGGCACAAGGCGCACGATCACGAGACCGTGATCGTCTCCGCGTCGCTGCATCCGTATCTCGAGCCGGTCGCGCGCGCTCTCTCGTTCGACCACCTGCTGTGCACGCGCCTCGAGATCCGCGACGGCCACCTCACCGGCGAGATGGAAGGCGGCAATTGCCGAGGCCCTGCGAAGCTGGCGCGCTTGCGGGATGCGTTCGGTGATCCGGCCACGACGCCGTACGAGCTCTGGGCATACGGCGACAGCGCCGGCGACGACACCATGCTGCATGCCGCAGACCACGCGTTCCGAGTGGATCGGCGCGGTGTCATGAGGGCGGGTCAGCGGAGCGCGCGGCGGTAGGCTGCACTCTCTTGACGTCCGACGGTGCGCCCGGCCCCGAGTCCCGCGGCCGGCACGCCACCCGCGTCGGCCACGCGCTTGGCGGCATGTTCGCCCGCCCGTTCAGGACGAGCTGGTCGCTTCGAACGGCGGCGCTCGAGCTCGGCGCGCTCACCGGTTTCGCGATCGCCCAACCGATCCTCGATGTCTTCGGCAACGCTCCAGAGGTGTTCGTGCAGAGCGGTGCGGGGCGAGCCGATGTCGTGCTGTTCGCGTTCGCAGTGGCGCTCGTGCCTCCCCTGCTCCTTCTCGGGCTGGAGGCCGCCGTTGCTTCGATCGCGGGGCCCGTAGTCCGGCTCGTCGTACACGCGTGCGTGCTCGGCCTGGTGGGCGGGCTGTTCGCCATCCACCTGCTGAAGCGAACGACCGATCTCGCCGATTCGACGGTCACGCCATGCGCGATCGTCGCGGGCACGGTCGTTGCGCTCACCTACTTTTGGTTCAAGTGGTTGGGGGTGTGGTTGAGGTTCGCAGGCGTCGCACCGGTCGTGTTCGCCGCGCTGTTCCTGTTCGCTTCGCCGGTCAACGCTCTGCTCGGCAGCGGATCGAGCAGGACGACACGCGCCGTCGCCGCCGAGCAACGCACCCGCGGCCCCGTGATCCTCCTCGTGCTCGACGAGTTCCCGGTCGTGTCCCTGCTCGACAGCGACGCCAAGGTCGACGCGGAACGATTCCCCGGGTTCGCGGCGCTGGCGAAGGACTCGACGTGGTACCGCAACGCCTCATCCGTCGCCACCCACACCGTCTACGCCACTCCGGCGATCTTCACCGGTCGCTATCCGACTCGGGCCAGCGCCGCCCCGAACGCCAACTCCTACCCCGACAACCTGTTCCGTCTCCTCGGCGCCACCTATCGCCTGAACGTCGTCGAGACCGTCACCGATCTCTGTGCGGTTCCTCGTTGCGACTTCACGAACGAGGAGAACGCGCCGGCCCCCGAGTTCGCGCGTACGGCGCGCGCCCGGCGAGATGGCGAACCCGCGCTCACGAGCCTCCTCGATCGAGCCTTCGACGCCTACCTCTCGATGATCCGGTCGAGCCCGACCGAACGCGATGTCGAGGCCGAGGCGAGCACCGACGTTCACGATGTCCTGATCGCGGCTCCAACATTGCCCGACACGATGGCTCCGGGCCGCTACCTGCAACCGTCGCGGTTCGCCGACTGGCTCGGCGCCATCGACGGCGACACGGTCCACCCCCAGCTCAGCGTCATGCATCTCCTCGCACCACACAGCCCCTGGATCGTTGGAGGCGACAACATCGAATACATCGCTCCGGCCGGGACCGAGAACCTGGTCGGGTTCGCTGGGCGTCGATGGCTAGGCAGCGGGGCGACGATCACCGCCCGGCAACGACACCTGCTCGCCGTGCGGTATGTCGACACGCTCATCACGACACTTCGCGAGCACCTGCGATCGCTCGGGATCTGGGACGAGACGACGTTGATCGTGACCGCCGATCACGGTGCGAGCTTCAATCCTGGCGGCTATTTCCGGCGTTGGGAGGAGGCGTCCTCGCCGGAGGTCGTCGGCGTGCCGCTCTTCGTACACGCGCCCGGTATCGCCGCCGGCCGCATCGACGACACCCCGGCCCAGACCGTCGACGTCGTCCCGACGATCGCCGGGATCGCGCAGGTCGAGCTGCCGTGGACCGTGGACGGGCTCGACCTGCGCTCGTTGCCGCAAGCACTACGCCGAACACATCCGTACCGCAAGGCGCGGGACGATGTCGCCCGGAACCGGTTGGAAGACTTGGATGTCAGCAAACACCTCGAGCGGATCCTCGCGCTCCGCCCGGGCGCCGACGATCCGGCCAATGATCCAGCCAATGATCCAGCGCTGGGTGAAACCGGTGACGGCGATCTCGATGTCCTGCGCAGTGGCCCGCACGGCGAGTTGATCGGCGAGTCGATCGGCGACGTCGATGTGGGGCGCGAGGTCGTCGGAGCGGTGCGGCGAGATTATCCGAAGACCGACCGGTTCGCGCCCGACGACGAAGGGCGCGTGCCGGCCTTGCTCATCGGGTCGGTCGACGACGGCAAGCCGAACGTTGTGCTCGTCGTAACCCTCGACGACCGGATCGCGGCAACCGCCCTCACCTATACGAACGGCGCAATCGAAGCGCAGTTCACCGCGCTCCTGCCACCCATGTGGCTGCTCGGTTCCGAGCACGAGATCAGGTACTTCGTGGTGGAGGAGCGCCCGCAGGAAGGCACCGTTCGACTCCAACCGCTGCGGGAGGGTTGACCGCGTCAAGTGGTCGCGCCAGGCAATGACACCTCTTCCGACTCACGCACCGCCGTACGTTCACCGTTCGCTGCCCTACATGCCGGGTCTCGACGGCGTGCGAGCGATCGCGGTAGTGCCGGTGCTGCTCTACCACGCGTTGGTGCCTGCATGGCCAGGCGGCTTCCTCGGCGTCGACGTGTTCTTCGTGATCAGCGGCTATCTCATCACGACGTTGGTCATCACCGAGTACGGCGACACCGGGCGGTTCAGCGTCGCGCACTTCTGGCTCCGCCGTGCGCGACGACTGCTGCCGGCGCTGTACCTCGTGCTCGCCGCGACGATCGCGTACGCGTTGTTCTTCCTCCCCGACGGACGCCTCGGCTTGCGGGGCAACGTGTTCGCAGCCCTCACCTACGTGACGAACTGGTATCAGGTGTTCTCCGGCCAGTCCTATTTCGAGATCAGCGGACGTGGTCCCTTGCTCAACCATCTGTGGTCGCTCGCCGTCGAGGAGCAGTTCTATCTGCTGTGGCCCCTGCTGCTCCTCGCGCTCTTGCGCCTCCGACTCGGGAATACCCGAACGGCGCTGCTGACGCTCGGCCTCGCGGCCATCTCTGCGATCTGGATGTCGATGCTGTATCCGGCGGCCGCCGGCGACCCGACGCGCGTCTTCGTCCGCACCGACGCACGCGCGTGCGGGCTGCTCATCGGGGCGGCGATGGCGTTCGTCTGGTCTCCGTGGCGCATGGCCGACGATGTGGCGAACCCGCGAGCACGACGATCTCGCCTCACCGGGCCGGGCGCGCTCGACCTCGTCGGTCTCGCCGCAGTGGTCGCCCTCGCGTACAGCTACGGCACGGTCAACGACTTCGACCCGTTCGTGTACAGGGGCGGGTTCTTCTTCGTATCGGCGATCGCGGCCGTGATCATCGCGGTCGCCGTGCACCCTCGGTCCGTGTGGTCGCGCCTGCTCGGAATCGCGCCCCTCCGCTATCTCGGAACCCGGTCGTACGGGATCTACCTCTGGCATTGGCCGATCTTCCAGATCACCCGGCCCGGTCTCGACATCGATATTCACGGCACTGCGAACCTCCTGACGAGGGTCGGCCTCACCTGTGCCGTCGCCGAGCTGTCGTTCCGATTCGTCGAGCGGCCGGTCCGGCGGGGAGCGATCGGTCGCGCTTGGCACGGGCTCCGAACCGCAACACCTCCCGATCGCGACCGGCTCCGGCGCCGCGTCGCGTGCGGCGGTGGAGCGATCGTGATGATCGCGGTGACGTTGATCGCCGCGTTGTTCGTCGCGCCGCTCCCGACCGACTCGGCCGACGCGACACCGACGTGTCCGCCGGGCGGTGCGAAGCAGGCACTCGCGATCGGCTCGAGCTCGATCAGGCAGTCGACCCCCGCGCTGATGCGGCTGATGCCGACGCTCGAGATCGACGCGTCCGCAGGGCGAACGTGGCGCACGACGGTCGCGATGCTCGAAGCTCGGCAGCGCCAGGACCGTCTCGCCGACGTGTTGATCCTCGAGTACGCGTCGGAGGCCGCGTTCGACGCCTCGCTCGTGGAGCGGCTGCGATCAGCGGTTCGGGACGCGGCCGCCGTCGTCATCGTTCCCAACGCCGCGACCGGCGTCCGGAGCCTGCGCATCGCGGTCCGTAATGATCCCAACAGCGTCGTGTCGAGCTGGTACGCCGAGCGCAAGGCGCACCCAGAGTGGCGATCACCTACGGGCGGCCTCACGGGTGCTGCGCAGGCCGTCTATGCAGAGCGGGCACGAGCGATGGTCACATCGATCGCCGGCGACCGCTGGGACGAGGCACGCGCGGCGCGGCACGTGCAGTCGGTGCTGGCGTGCCTGAGCGATGGCCTTCCGGCAGCGGTCGGCATCGGCGACTCGGTCATGGATCGCGCACGCATCGGCCTCGCAGCCGAGATGCCGGCAATGCTCGTGGCTGCCGCCGGGAACCGACAGATGGACGAGGCGGTCGATCTGCTGACACGGTTGAAGGAAGACCGGCAGCTCCCCGAGATCGTCGTCGTTCACCTCGGAACCGCGCACGCGTTCACCGACGGGCAGTTCGAGAACCTGATGTCGACACTCTCTGACACGGACGACGTCGTGATTCTCAATGTGCGCGCTCAGGAACCATCGGCGGCGATCGTCAACAAACGCCTCCTCCGGCTGACTCCCGCGTACGCGAACGTCATCCTCCTCGATTGGGAGGCACACTCCGCCGGCCACGAACGCTGGTTCACCGATGGTGCGCATCTCACGCTCGAAGGGCAGTCCGAGTACGCGCGTTTCATCGACGCCGCGATCGTCACGGTCGCAGGGAGCGATTGGCAGCGCCGCGCGACGTGGTGATCAGTGCGGTCGCATCGCGGCGATCCAATAGCCGTCACCGTCGGCGGTGGTCTCGATCGCCACCGCGCCGCCGTGTTCCGCGCCGGAACCTCGGAGGCCCCCGCGGTAGCGAGCGCTGCCGAACGGAGAGACCCGGCCGAGCTCGTCGAGCAGGAGATAGCCCCCACCGCCGGGCATCGCGGCGATCCCGACGATCGGGTTCGCGATCGGTTCGCCGCCGAGGCCGCCGTAGTGGGCAGCGTCGCCGAACCGGGCCACCCTGCCGTCGGCGGTCGCGAGCCAGTAGCCCCTGCCGCTCGGTGTCGCACACATGTCGACGACCGGGCTGGCAAGCCGAACCCCGTCGGTCGAGCCGTAGAAGCCGGCGTCGCCGAAGGGAAAGATCCGGCCGTTGGAGTTCACCAGCCAGTAGCCCTCACCGCTGGGGGTCGCCGCCATCGCGACGATGGGACGCACGAGATCCATGGGATCCGTCGAGCCGTAGAAGCCGGCGTCGCCGAACGGCCAGATTCGGCCGTTCGAGTTGACGAGCCAGTACCCGAGACCGGTGCTGGTCGCCGTGATGTCGACGATCGACTTGTACAGCGTCACGGTGTCGAGCGCGCCGTAACGCTCGGCGGCTCCGTACGCTCGCACGCCGCCGTTGATCGACGCCAGCCAGTAGCCCGATCCGTCCGGCATCGACGCGAATGCGGCCGCACGCGCGCCCAACCGTCCGTAGCTCGAACCCAGCTCGGGTGCGCTGCCGAACGCATGGACGTCCTTTCGGAGGTCGGCAAGGCACGGCGCGGTGTGCTCCGCAGTCTGGTTCGCGGTCGCGCTGACAGTCGTGCATCCGGGCTCCCACTGCCATGGCGGACGGCAGCTGACGACCCGGCACACGACGGGCCCGACGCAGGCGACCTGTTGGTTGCAATTGCCGTACCGGAACTCGTTGCAGCAATGGCGACGATGATCGCAAGTGCCCGGATCGTCGTGGCAACGGCAGCTGCAGTTCCAACACGACGGCGGACAGATCCCGCTCGACCCGCACCCACACGGGCCACACCGCGCATTGCAATCGACGTAGTAGCGCGCTTCGCCCGCGCAAAAGCTGTTGCGATCCGCCTTCCACCAGCCAGCCGCGATCGTCCCCGGCGGGCAGGTGTTCGCGCCGTTGTTCACGGTGCAACAGAAGACGGTCCACCCGGACGCGCAATCACTCGCCGGCCCGCACAACGTCGCGTAGGCCGAGCCCGGGCGGAGCACGAACCGTAGCGGTGCGACCGTGAGCGCAGATCCCACGACCGCCGTCGACGTCAAGAAGTCCCGCCGGCTCGGGCGCGAGCCGCGCAGGCGCGTAGCGATCGTCTCGGCGAACCGCAAGCTCAGAGGGGCGCGCCGGGTGGTGCGCGAGCCGCGGATGTGGGCGACGATCTCGTCCGTCACTCGCCCTCCTTCGTCGTCGGCAGCACGTCGACGCTGGCCAGCACGGCGTTGATCTCGGGCAACCTTGCGCTCAGCGATGCGCGGCCGACGACGACATACACGCAGATGCCGCGGCCGCCGACATTGCAGAATCGCTGGCACCCGACCTGCCCGGAGTACGCGCGCTGGAGCTTCCGCCGGTCGAAGTCGGCGGCGGCGAGGCGCGGCATCCCATGCGCCGCAAAGAGCGGCTGACGGGCAGCGTCGGGACCGTGGTCGAAAACGACGACCAGCACGTCGCCGCTTCGCATGTGTTCGACGACACCTGCTCCGAAGTCGTCTCGCTGCTCCGGGAGCGGGAAGTTCGCGAGATGCAAGACCGGGTTGGTCCGTTCGTCGCCACTCGGCGCGGCACGCCGGAACAGACGACCCTCCCAACCGTCGACGAGGTCGACATCGAAGCCGTGCGCTTCGAGCTTCACGATTGCGCGGCCATCGTCGTCGCGGACGCGATGATGACGACGTACATGGTCGTGACGATCGATTGCATCGCAGCCAGCGAACCGTGGAGGCGCCGGACGACCGCCCGCAACGTCGTGCCATCGCGGACGCGCGCAGTCGTGAGGACCGGCAGTGCGCGGACCAACCCGAACACGCCGCCGATGATGCCCCCGAAAAGGGGT